>ERZ779762.1130-NODE-1130-length-15647-cov-4.598769_pt1 | contig 15647 bp, 15 predicted proteins | sample MGYA00511887_ERZ779762 | MGnify/ENA primary metagenome ERZ779762 (study PRJEB29588, sample SAMEA2163052) | human gut metagenome | biome: human gut; feature: human-associated habitat; material: faeces | place: Denmark | collected 2008/2010 ...
CTCAGCTCCGTGCTTCAGGAAGTGAGACTCGAAAAGCTCCTCCGTCCTGAAAGTGTAGTAGGTCGCCTCAGTGACAGTCACCTTTATTTTGCACTTGTCAGACTTATTGTTCTTATCATAAAGGGTAATGGTGCAGCTGCCCTCTTTAACGCCTGTTACCGTAAGGGTGAATTTACCCTTTCTGGTCTTTCCCGCCTTGCAGGAAACAGCTTTGGTGCTTCGCTGATACTTTATACTTTTGCCGCCCGTATAGACAGTCACCTTTACGGACTGCCCCTCTTCAAGGGTTATGCTTTTGTCCGATACCCTGATGTTCTTTGCGCTGTCCGAAACACTTACGGCAGTCTTATCGGCAGACTTTGCAGCCGCTTCGACTCCGAAAGTGCATAAGCACAGGGAAAGTGTCAGCAGGATAGTTATGATGCTTCTTATGATCTTCATACCGTCACCTCATTTCTTATGCTATGCCGTTTTTCTTCTTTGCAGCTGTAAGGGTGTTTCTCATAAGCATTGCAATGGTCATAGGGCCAACTCCGCCTGGAACAGGTGTGATAAATGAAGCCTTATCCTTGCAGTCCTCAAAATCAACGTCACCGCAAAGCTTGCCGTTTTCATCACGATCCATACCAACGTCGATAACTACTGCGCCCTCCTTGATATATTCAGCGGTTATCATCTTTGGTCTGCCAACAGCAGCAACTAGGATATCTGCTCTCTGACAAACTTCTTTAAGATCTTTTGTCTTTGAATGGCAGATAGTAACAGTGCCGTTATTATGCAAAAGCAACATAGCCTGTGGCTTACCAACGATATTGCTTCTGCCAACCACTACGCACTCTTTGCCTGCAATGTCAGTGCCCGTTGACTTGATAAGCTCCATAACGCCAGCAGGTGTGCATGGCAGAAAACTGTAATCGCCTATCATTATTTTGCCCACATTTACAGGGTGGAAAGCGTCAACGTCCTTGTCAGGTCTGATGTTATTTATTATCACTTTATCGTCAAGGTGCTTTGGCAGTGGGAGCTGAACGAGTATTCCGTCCACTCTGTCGTCGTCATTGAGCTTTTTGACAAGGTCGAGTAGCTCTTCTTCTGTTGTTTCCGCGGGGAGAGCATACTTGAATGAATTAAAGCCCACTGTTTCGCAAGCCTTTTCCTTGTTTCTTACATAAACCTGTGAAGCAGGGTCGTCACCGACGATGACCACTGCAAGACCTATCTCTATGCCCTGCTCTTTAAGCTTCTCAGTTTCAAGTCTTATTTCTTCCTTGACCTTGGCTGATACTGCCTTGCCGTCAATTATCTGTCCCATTTATTCTTCCTCCGTATCCTTTTCATCTGTATCTTTTACTTCGCTGTCCTCGTCGTTATCGTCACCAAGGATAGACTTATACTCTGTCTCGGCTTTGGTGTGTGACTCCTTGTCCTTTTCCTCGGCTTCTTTAAGCTTGTCTTTTTGAGCCTGCTTGCTGAATTTTTCGTCATATTCTTTTTGAAGCTCAATAAAGCTCTCACCCTTATCCTTAGCTTCCTTTATCTTGTGCTTAAGTTCTTTCTTCTCTTTCTGCATATCATTGTAGCTGTTATACTGTTCAAGCTGAGCCTTTGAAAGCTCTGTATCAACGAACAGCTTGTAATCGCTGTTTCTCTTTGTGATACCTCTGAACACGATTATAAGTACAAGTGAAGCAAGAACACAAGTGCCTGCAACAAGCTGTGATACTCTTATGTTTCCAAGATAGAGCGAATCTGTTCTCAGACCCTCGATGAAAAATCTTCCCAGACCGTACCAGTCTGTGTACATAAGGAATACTTCGCCGTCAAACTTGCGGTGTTTAAGATAGAAATGCAGGATTATAAATCCAATAAGACACCAAATAGATTCATAAAGGAAACATGGATGGATAGGGTCAAGAGCCGACACCTTGCCGCCAAGCTCGTCATAATGGTTTGAGATATATTCCATTGTGGTGTTGCTTATCATGCCCCAAGGAAGCTTTGTGTTTGCACCGAAGGCCTCCTGATTGAAGAAGTTGCCCCAACGTCCGATACACTGACCGATAAGAAAACATGGTGCGACCACGTCAAGAAGCGCAGTAAGCTTCAGCTTTCTTACTTTTGCTATAATTCCGCCCACGATTATCGCACCGATAAGTCCGCCGTAGATAGCAAGACCTCCGTCACGAATATCGAAAAACTCTGAGAATTTCATGCCCTCTGTATTAAAGATGATATAATAAAATCTTGCGCCAAAGATAGCTCCAATAAGTCCGCCGATAACAGAATCTGTCGCTCTATCAGGGTCGATACCTACGGTCTTCATTCTTCTGAAGCCGTATATCATTGCAAGAAGAATACCGATGGTTATCAAAAAACCATACCAATATATCTTGAAATTCGTACCTGGCACTGTAAAAAGCACTCTGTCGATATCAATACCCTCTTTGAAGATATTGTCACCCTTTCCGAAATTGGGGAAATAAACTCTGTTCGGAAACTCTCTGAGTTTTTCCCTTATTGCGTCATTTGCCGAAGAGTCGGCAAGAAACTGCAATGCTGTCATAAATTTATCATTCCTTTCACTGAGTCTGTGGCTCAAAATACCTACTTATTATCTACCACGGAGATAGACGACTTTTCAGGGTCGAACATTTCTTTTACGGCGTTTTCGCAATCCTCCACAGTCATTTCTGCAAGAACCTGTGCTTCATAGAAAGCGTCAGAGTTTTCAAAATAGCTTTCTGCAAGATAATCTGCTGCTCTTTCAGGATTATTCATTCCTCTTACTATTTCGCCGTACATAGAACGCTTTATCATATCAAACTGCGACTTGTCAAAGCCCTCTTTCTTTACACGCTCTATCTCCGCTAGATAACGGCGATAAAGCTCTTCAGGGTCATGGGATTCACCTGATATTATTGGAGAGAATACTCCACCGCTTGTGAAAACTTCCACGCCGAACTGCGAATTTATCAGTCCGTCGTCAAAAAGCTGTTTATAAAGAGGTGACGAAGAGCCAATGAGCAGATGAAGCGCAACTGACGCTGTTCCAGCCTTTTTAAAAAGTTCTCTGCCCTCATAAGGCTTGCACTTGAAGCCGATATTGAAAAGTGGCAGACCCACAGGGAAGCTCTGAAATATCTTTTTCTGCGCTACATTCTCAGGCTCATCAGGGAGCTTTGTTTCAAGCTCCATATTCTCGCATGGCTTCAACATTTTATCGCATATTTCCATGACCTTATCCTCGTCAACATTTCCTGCAATGGCAAGGACCATGTTGTGAAGATTATAGAAAGTGTAGTAACACTTATAAAGAAGATCAGGGGTTATCTCAGCAATAGTATCAACAGTTCCTGCAATATCTATCTTTATAGGGTGGTTTACATACAGAGCTTTCAGCAGATTATAAAAACACTGTCTTTCAGGAGAATCTGCACACATTTTTATTTCCTGACCGATTATTCCCTGCTCCTTAGCCACAGATTGCTCTGTAAAATATGGCTTCTGAACAAAGTCAAGAAGTATTTCAAGAGAATCCTCCCAGTTTTCCGAGCAGCTGAACGTATATGCCGTTTCATCAAAAGACGTGAAAGCATTTGCGTTGGCACCAGTTTTTGCATATAAGTCAAAAACATCTGTGTCTTCATTTTCAAAAAGCTTATGCTCAAGAAAATGGGCTATGCCCTCAGGCACAGTGATGAAATCTTTGCTGTCCTTGGTCTTGAAACAGTTGTAAATTGAGCCGTACTTTGTGGCAAATATGGCTTCTGTAGTTGTGAAGCCCTCCATTTTCCACACAAGCACGTCAAGTCCTGACGGGTGATGAAAAACGCTGTAGCTCTCGCCCAGTCGCTCGCTCTTTACAATCTCCTTATTCATCACAGTCCTCCTCTTCCTCGCCCCTGATCACGAAAACAGTATCAGGCTTAAAAGTCTTTGCACAGCTTATTATGTCCTCACGGGTAAGCTTTGCTATCCGCTCGTTTATCTCCTCAGGGGTGAAAGCTGTGTTTCGTGTGTTCTGTGCAGCATACCAACCCATGATATCATATATGCTGTCATAATTTGACTTAAAGCCACCGCATAGAGATTTCTTTGTGTTTTCAAGCTCCTCTTCTGTGAAGTCGCCATTACATATGGCTTCGAGCTGTTCTTCGATAGCTTTTTTTGCCTTTTCTATGTTACAGCTTTCAACGCCACTATCAATAAAAAGAGTGCCCTTTCTGTCGGCATATGCGGAAGAACAATAATAGCAAAGGCTCATCTTTTCTCTTACGTTTGCAAAAAGCTTTGAAAAAGGCGTTGCACCAAGGAGCATACAGAAAAGCTTTGCGGTGTAGATATCCTCATAATCAGACTTGAACGCCATGACCATTTTGCTTTGGCTTACCTGCATTTTAAGCTCTCTATAAACAGGCTCTGCCTTTGCAGGTGAATTGTGTCTGTAGTCTATTTTCTCCACAGGCGCACCGGTGATGATCATGCCGTCGTAACGGTTGTTCTTCACCTCGTTGAAGTTCTTATAGAACGATTCGAGGTGTGCTGCCGAAACGTGGGTCGCCGCATGGCTGGCCGTCTGCAGCAGGGTCATGTGCACCTGCAGCGGGGTATTTGCCAGCAGACGGGCGATCTGGGTCTCGGTGGTGATCTTGGTGGGCATCAGGTTCAGGATCAGGATCTCCAGCGGGCGGATGTGCTGGGCAAGGGCGCGCTCACGATGCATGACGAAGATATTTTCGTTGTAGAGGGCATCGTAAGCAGGCAGGGTCTTTGGGATGATCAGCGGCATAGTTCGTACTCCTAACGATTTAGAATAGCCTCCGCTGACGCTCTGGCTATCTTCAGCGGAATTTATTTTTATATTTTGCGTTTGTCGCGCCCTGCGGGGCGCTCCAAACGCGTTTTTACGAGAAGGGCCGGAACCGATAGATGCTGCTGAACTCACCTTTTAGATCTTATCCAGCGCCTGTGCAATATCTGCGATGAGGTCTTCGCTGCTTTCCAAGCCGCAGCTCATGCGCACCAGCTCTGCGGGCACACCGGCGGCTTTCAGCTGCTCATCGTTCATCTGGCGGTGGGTGCTGGATGCAGGGTTCAGGCAGCAGGTGCGGGCATCGGCCACATGGGTCTCGATGGCTGCCAGCTTCAGATTCTTCATAAAGATGCTTGCAGCCTCACGGCCGCCGGCCAGACCAAAGCTGACCACGCCGCAGCTGCCGTTCGGCAGATACTTCTCCGCCAGTGCATGGTACGGGCTGGACTCCAGGCCGCAGTAGTTCACGTAGGCCACCTTGGGATGGCTCTCAAGGAACTCTGCCACGGCCATGCCGTTGGCGCAGTGGCGCTGCATCCGCACATGCAGGCTTTCCAGACCGAGGTTCAGCATGTAGGCGTTCATGGGCGACTGCATGGAGCCAAAGTCACGCATCAGCTGCGCGGTAGCCTTGGTGATAAAGGCACCCTCTTTGCCGAAACGCTCGGCGTAGGTGATGCCGTGGTAGCTGTCGTCCGGGGTGCACAGGCCGGGGAACTTCTCGGCATGGGCCATCCAGTCGAACTTACCGCCGTCCACGATGGCACCGCCCAGCACTGCGCCGTGGCCGTCCATATACTTGGTGGTGGAGTGGGTCACGATATCCGCGCCCCACTCAAAGGGGCGGCAGTTGACCGGCGTGGGGAAGGTGTTGTCCACGATCAGCGGCACACCGTGGGCGTGAGCAGCCTTGGCAAACTTCTCAATGTCCAGCACGGTCAGGGCCGGGTTTGCGATGGTCTCGCCGAACACCACCTTGGTGTTGGGCTGGAATGCGGCGTTCAATTCTTCCTCGGTGCACAGCGGATCAACAAAGGTGGCTTCAATGCCCATTTTCTTCATGGTGACGGAGATCAGGTTGAAGGTGCCGCCGTAGATGGTACTGGATGCCACGATGTGGTCGCCTGCTTCGCAGAGATTGAACAGGGCAAAGAAGTTTGCAGCCTGACCGCTGCTGGTCAGCATTGCGGCCGTGCCGCCTTCCAGCTCGCAGATCTTCTTAGCCACAAGGTCGCAGGTGGGGTTCTGCAGACGGGAATAGAAGTAGCCGTCAGCTTCCAGATCGAACAGCTTGCCCATGTCCTCGCTGGTGGCATACTTGAAGGTGGTGGACTGGATAATGGGAATCTGGCGGGGTTCGCCGTTGCCGGGGGTGTAACCGCCCTGCACACAGATGGTATCGCGATTCATACTACATACTCCTTTACTGGGTTTGTCCATATAGCACAATTCCCCGCAGGAGTGCTGCAGCCTCCGGCGGGGAATTGAAACGTTAAATTTTAGTTCCCGTTCGGGGGCAAAATAAGGAGAGGACTCCTTCCGTCAAAGCCTTTCGGCTTTGGCAATACCGGAAAGTTTTCCTCTTCGCCAGAGACTCCCTCTCCGAGGGAGCTGGCGCACGAAGTGCGACTGAAGGAGTTACTTCCGCAGCCGCTTATCGCTTCTGGTGGCCCAAGCAGTGCCCAAAGTCTGGAACACCTGAACCATCAGCACCAGCAAAATGACACACACGATCATGATATCGGTCTGGTAGCGGTAATAGCCGTAGGACAAAGCGATCTTGCCCAGACCGCCGCCGCCAATGACACCGGACATGGCCGAGTAGCCCAGAATGGTGGTCAGTGCGGTGGTCATGCTGGAGATCAGGCCGGGCAGGCATTCCGGGATCATCACCTTGGTAATGATCTGGAACGGCGTTGCGCCCATGCTCTGGGCCGCTTCCACCACGCCCTCGTCCAGCTCGCGCAGGCTAGTCTCCACCAGACGTGCCACGAACGGGAAGGCTGCCACCACCAGCGGAACGATGGTGGCTTTGGTACCCACCGTGGTGCCCACGATGGCACGGGTAAGCGGGAATACACAGATCATCAGGATCAGGAACGGAACACTGCGCAGGATGTTGATAACGATGTTGAGAATGTGCATCAGCCAGCCGGGCAGCGGCAGAATGCCGTCCTTATCACCGGCCACCAGCAGCACACCCAGCGGCAGGCCCAGCACCAGCGCAAACGCGGTGGAAAGGGCCGTCACATAAAAGGTCTCCCAGATGGCAAAGCCGTAATCTGCAATACTCATTCGCCGGTCACCTCCTCTACCGTAATGCCGGGCTGGGCGCGCATATAGGCCGCAGCCTGCTTTGCCTGCTCCACATCAGCGGGCAGCTTGAGCAGCATGGAGCCGTAGCACTGGCCGCTCAGATCACGGGTGTCGGCACTGAGTACCGACACCAGAATGCCTTTTTCTGCGGCAAGGCTTGCCACCAGCGGCTTTGCCGTGGACGAACCGTTGAAGGTAACGCGCACCACATGGTCGTCCGGTGCAAAGCTGGACAGATCCCGTGCGGCGCTGCCGCCGTTGGGTGCCACCAGACGCTTTGCTGCGGGCGTTTTGGGGTTCGAGAAGATCTCCTGCACGGAGCCTTCCTCCACCACAACGCCGCCATCCAGAATGGCAACGTGATCGCAGATCTCTTCCACAACGCTCATCTGATGGGTGATGACCACCACCGTGATGCCCAGCTTCTTGTTGATGTCCTTGATCAGGGTCAGGATAGCATGGGTGGTGTTGGGGTCCAGTGCGCTGGTGGCTTCATCGCAGAGCAGAACTTTGGGGTCCGTTGCCAGTGCACGGGCAATGGCAATGCGCTGCTTCTGGCCGCCGGACAGCTGTGCCGGGTAGGCGTTGGCCTTATCGGGCAGGCCCACCACTTCCAGCAGCTCTCTGGCACGCTTTTCGGCATCCGCTTTTTTCACACCGGCCAGCTCCATGGGGAAGCAGATGTTCTTCAGACAGCTGCGCTGCATCAGCAGATTGAACTGCTGGAAGATCATGGTGATATCGCGGCGGCGCTCACGCAGCTGGGCTGCGTTTAAAGTCTCCATAGCAGTGCCGTCGATCACAACGCTGCCCTCGGTGGGGCGTTCCAGCAGGTTGATGCAGCGCACCAGCGTGGATTTGCCCGCACCGGACATGCCGATGATGCCATAAATGGAACCATCCGGGATGGTGAGGTTGATGTCCTTCAGCGCATTCACCGCGCCGTCCTTCATCTGGAAGGTCTTGGAAAGATGTTTGATCTCGATCACAGAAATTGCTCCTTGCTGTTGAATAAACTCCTTCAGTCAAACCCTTGCGGGTTTGCCAGCTCCCTCATGGAGGGAGCCTGAAACAGAACGGTCAGGCAAAGACCCCCTCCCCGAGGGGGCTGTCACCGCAAGGTGACTGGGGGAGTTTGCTTAGCCCTCGATCGGTGCCAGACTGTCCTGCTTGCCGCCGTAGATGCCCATAGGCTCCACGTGGATGCCGGCAACCGTCACCAGATGGGTGCCGTGCTCTGCATTGAAGTCGTCCAGATACGGCTGATGCTGGAAATAGTTGGTATCGCACTGGCCGTCCTCAACGATGTTGTTGGGAATGATGTAGTCGTCGTACTCCTGAATATCCAGCGTGATGCCCTTTTCGGCCAGAATGTCCTTGCAGATCTCCAGAACCTCGCAGTGAGGAGCCGGAGTAGCAGCGCAGCTGACGGTCTCGCCGTTCAGTGCATCGTAGTCGATGGAGGAGTCATAGCCGTCGGTGGGGTTCTCCACAACGGACACCACAGCACCCTTGTAGTTTTCATCCATGAAGTCCTTCACCTTCTGGCTCTGCAGAGCAGCGGCCAGAGCCTTGATCTTCGGCTCTTCCTGATTGCCGTCCTTGCAGACCAGAATATTGACGTAAGCAGAGGTGCCGTCCTCCATTGCCAGAGCATCGGTCATGGGGTCCAGACCAGCAGAGATGGCGTAGTTGGAGTTGATGACAGCGTAGTCCTCGTCCTGCAGGACGTTGGGCACCTGAGCAGCCTCGACCTCATCAACGGAAACATTCAGAGGGTTCTCCTCGATGTCCTTTGCGGTTGCGGTCAGGCCTGCATCAGCCTTCAGCTTAAAGAAGCCGTTCTTCTCCAGCAGGGTCAGGGCGCGTGCCTCGTTGGTGGTGTCGTTGGGCACAGCCACCTTCACCTTGTCCAGCTTAGCCACAGCAGAAGAAGCTGCGGAAGAAGCAGTGCCGGAAGCAGCAGAAGATGCGGTGGAAGAAGAACCGCCGCATGCGGTCAGGGCAGCTGCAGCTGCTGCAGCTCCGGTAACTTTCAGAAAATCACGACGAGTAATCATAGTTTTGTTCCCTCTCTATTTGCTTATTATAATGTACAGCGGCCCGCACGGCACAGTTCCGTGCTAAGGGCCTTTGACGGATGCATGAAAAAAGCTCCCGTCCTTGACCTTGAGCCAACGCTCAGACAAGGACGGGAGCATAACATACTTCCGTGGTACCACCTTGGTTTACCGCACCCTTGCGGGCACAGCCTCAATGCTGCGGCAGCTTTGCTGCTTACAGCCGGACGCTGTAACGGGCGCATCCCGTTGCGAACTTAGCGCTCATGCACCTCGCCCACACGGCTCCGAGACCATTTTCAGCTTCCTGTTTCCTGCCCTTTTCCATCGCCCGGGCTTTCTGGTAAGGATCAATGCGAAGGCCTACTCTTCTCTTCACAGCCATTTTTGTGATATTGCATTTATAATAATCCAATCGACCGGATTTGTCAACACCTACAACGAAGTTTTTTAGTAGGAAATTGCGTTTTTTTATCTTGTGCGCCAGCCGCGGACATGGTAGAATAAGACAGCATTATTTATAAAGGAGGTGCGGCAATGAACAGCCGCGAGGTTTTCCCGGATGAAGAACTGCGCCGCCGCATCATGGATTTTATCATGGCGGCGGGCCAGACATTGCTGGAAAACGGTGCCGAGGTGTTCCGGGTGGAGCAGACCATGGAGATCATGGCCCGGTCATTCCACCTGCGGGAGTTCCATGTTTACGTGCTGACCAACGGCATCTTTGCCAGTGCGGGCACCGCCGAGATCAGCGAGGTGCGCAATGTGCCTACCCGCACCACTCATCTGGGCCGAGTGGCGGCAGTGAACGCCCTCTCCCGCGAGATCGCAGAGGGCAGCATGTCGCTGGACGAAGCCGAGAGCCGTCTGGTGCTGGCGCGGTGCATCCCTTTTCCCAAGGACTGGGTGCAGCTGGTCAGCGGCATGTGCGGTGCATTCTGCTTTGCGCTGATCTTCGGCGGCACACTGCGCAGTGCGCTGGCGGCGGCACTGGCAGGCTTTCTTGCCAGCGGCTATTTGCTGCTGTGTGAGCAGCACGAGCTGCCCGGCGGCTTTTGCAAGATCAGCTGTGCTGCGCTTATCACGCTGGTGTGCATTCTGGCCTGCCGAATGCTGGGCACACCGGCCAGTCATTCTATTATCGGTTCGCTGATGATCCTGACCCCCGGCATCGCCTTTACCATGGGCATCCGCGACTTTGTGCACGGAGATTACCTCTCCGGCACCATCCGCATGATCGATGCGCTGCTCATTGCAGCCAGCATTGCCATTGGCACCGGCCTTGTGCTGAGCCTTTATACATTCTTTACGGGGGTGGTCGTGGCATGATGTTGACCAGTACACAAATTGGGGAGCTGGCCGCGCAGTTCTTTATTGCCGGCGCAGGCACCCTGAGTTTTGCCGTTCTGTTCGGCTGTCCGCGCAAAAGCCTGTTCTTCTGCGGGCTGGTGGGTGCCGTGGGCTGGTTTGTCTACGAGCTGGCCGTGATGCTGGGGGCAGACAGTGCCGCAGCCTCCCTGCTGGCGGTCATTCCTCTCACCCTGCTCACCCGCGTGTTTGCCATTGTGATTAAAATGCCGGTAACGGTGTTCCTGCTGTCCGGCATCTTCCCGCTGGTGCCCGGTGCGGGCATCTACTACACCGCCTACTATTTTATACAGGGCAACAATGCGCTGGCCCTTTCCAACGGCATCAGCACCTTTAAGGTAGCCGTTGCGCTGGCCATCGGCATCAGTTTGGTGCTGTGCATTCCGATACCGAAAAAACACGGTTGATTCTCTCACAAACAAAAGCCAGAAGGCTGCTGTAGAAACCCACAGCAGCCTTCTGGCTTTTACTTTTATAGAAAGAGGATCGCAGTTTCAGGGCTTAAGCCTTAATGTACTTGAAGTTTGCAGCAACCTTCACTTCGCCCTTATTGTTGCCCAGATAGTTAATGCGGAACGGACCATTGCCCACAGGCACGACCTTCGACAGATACTTATCGTTGCCCATCCAGACTTCCTTGCTCACCTTCGGCAGCTCATTTGCATACAGGAAGGTAACAGTCTTGTCCACATTCATGGTAGCCATGCCGATACAGTTGGCATCGTTCTGCTCCATGCCCTGCTGATAGTAGTAAACGGTAACTTCCTTCTGCTCCGCAGGGTTGACCGGCTTAACCTCCATCACAACGCGGTTGTTCTTGCTGATCTGGTTCTTGCCGTTGTCGATGATCTCGTAGCCGGGCAGAGCTTCCTTCAGATCGGTCTTGTAAACAAACTCAGTATCCGATGCAACGGTAATCGTCATGGTGGTGCTCAGCATAGCTTTGTTAACGGAGTCGTAGAATGCAACCGTAACCTTCTTGCCGGTATCGATCTTCTTCAGGGTGACAAGCACGCACTCCTTGCCGTCGATTTCCTGAATCTTCAGCTCACCGGTGCTCTCCACAGTATAGCCCTGCGGGATCTGCTCAGCCTTAATCTGGGAGACCAGAACAGTCTTGGCGTCCTTTTTAACAACAACAGAACCATCCTTGCCAGCAGTTGCGCCGTTGCAAATAAAGATGACCTTAACTTCCTTGGTCACTTCGGGAATCACAGGAGCATCCCCATTGGAGCAGCCAGTCAGCACACCGGCAGCAGCAACAGCCAGAGCAGCCACACCTGCGCCCTTGAGGAACTTACGACGAGAAATGTTAGACATAAGAATCAACCTCACAATCTTTTCTGCATGCTCCGATCCCTTTTTTGTGGAGCCTGCTTTTCCTATATAATACCCCCCCCCCGTAACAGTTTGTCAAGTGATTTTTGGCATCTTTTTCCGCCGGATGCAGAAAAACAGGAGCGACCAAGAGAAAATCGTAAGTTCGGTCAAACCCGGCAAAAAGGGCCGCTGTACAGCATCCCGTACAGCGGCCCTTTTTGTTCTCCGTTATTTTCATTCATTCTCAACATGTCTTGTTTTCATCTTCTGTCTGCTCATGTTCCCCTTTTGCCGCCCGCATCAGCCCGGCAAACAAAAAACCCAAATTGACCCCCAGAATAAAGCCCACGATGCCTGCCGCCAATACCATTGCGCCGCCTCCTTTCTTCTACCATATTTTACCATATATCATTTGTCGGATGCAATCGCAGCCTGTCGCAAAAGGCAAGATCACTGCCCAACGTGCAAGCTTTTTTGCGCCGGAGCGTTGCAAGACTCTGCCGCATCTGCTATACTTTTGACAACACTTATATAAAGGAGGTGCTCTTTATGTCTGTTATGGATACTCTTGTCAGCCGCCGCACCTACCGCCGCTTTGCACAGAAAGCTGTTCCGCAGGATGTGGTGGATGATATCGTCGAGGCCGTCCGCCTGTCCTCCTGCGGAGCCAACCGTCAGGCTGTGCGTCTGGTGGTGGTGAACAAGCCCGAGGCGGTGGCAAAGGTGCAGCCGCTGGTCAAGTGGGCTGCCTATCTGCCGCCGGAGCAGGGCACGCCCAAAGCCGACGAGCTGCCCACCCTGTATGTGGCCGTGGTGCAGGACACTTCCATCCCCGGCGACCTTGCCACCGATACCGGCATCGCCCTTGCCAACATGACCCTTGCCGCATGGGACAAAGGCGTGGGCAGCTGCATCATGGGCGCGATCAACAAGCCTGCCCTCACCGAACTGCTGGGCATTGAAGAACCGCAGAAGCTGGCATTCATGGTGGCCTTCGGCTACCCGGCCCACAAGGCTCACATTGTGCCGCTGACGGCTGAGACCGGCGTAAAATATTATCTGGACGAGAACCGGGATTACTGCGTGCCAAAGCGGAGCAAAGAAGAGATCGCAAAATATCTATAATTCGTATATATACATTTCTTCAACGCATTTTTTGTATAATTGTTTTCAATTCGGTTTCAATTGATGAGATTTTTTGCACAAGTATTGACTTTTCAATTTGTACATTCTATACTAAATTCGTTCGCCAGATGTTCGATGAATCGCATCGTTCTGGCGTACCGCAAAAACATACAGTACATTTGAGGAGTGTTTGAATATGAAAAAGATCTCTCGTCGCAGCTTTCTGGCAGCTGCTGGTCTGTCCGTTGCCGCTCTGGCTCTGACCGCCTGCGGTGGTTCTTCTTCCAGCGTGGCTTCCTCTGTGGCAAGCTCTGCTGCTTCTTCTGAAGCTGCTTCCACCAGCGCTGCCGCTGGCGAGCTGACCACCGTTGAGGCCGGCAAGCTGACCATGGCCACCAATGCAGCCTTTCCTCCGTATGAGATGACCACCGATGCGGGCGAGTTTGAGGGCATCGACATCGAGACTGCTCAGGCCATCGCTGACAAGCTGGGTCTGGAGCTGCAGATCGATGATATGGACTTTGACGCTGCGCTGCTGAGCGTGCAGCAGGGTAAGGCCGATATCGTCATGGCTGGCGTTACCGTTACCGACGAGCGCAAGGCTGTGATGGACTTCTCCGACAGCTACGCTACCGGCATCCAGTCCATCATCGTTCCCGAAGGCTCCGACATTGCTTCCCCTGACGATCTGGCCGGCAAGAAGATCGGCACCCAGCGCGGTACCACCGGCTACATCTACTGCTCCGATGACTTCGGCGACGACAATGTTGTGGCTTACGACGACGGTCTGACCGCTGTGCAGGCTCTGAACAACGGTCAGGTGGATGCAGTTGTCATCGACAACGCTCCCGCCCAGGAGTTCATTGCTGCCAACCCCGGCCTGAAGATCCTGGATACCAGCTACGCCGAGGAAGATTACGCCATTGGTATGGCAAAGGGTTCTTCTCTGGAAGATGCCGTCAACGCCGCTCTGAAAGAGCTGAAGGCTGACGGCACCCTGCAGTCCATCGTGGACAAGTACATCACCGCTGAATAATCCGGCGGCTGACATCTGAGCCACGGGGAGGCAGCCCCCAACTGGGGCACCTCCCCTTTTTTGGAAAAATAAGGTTACAAAATTCTAACAAAACAGGAAAGTGAGGATGCGAATGGCTGCTCAATACGAACTGCTCAAAGAGCTGCTCAACAGCGGCACCAAGCTCAGCTTCGGGCAGGAGTTCTTCTTCAAATTTTATCAGGCCTTCATCCTGAAAGACCGCTGGACGCAGTACATCAACGGCGTGAGCACCACCCTGCTGGTCACTGCCATTGCGCTGGCACTGGGCATCGTGCTGGGCAGCGTGGTGGCACTGGTGCGTGTGGCACACGACCAGCAGCGCCCCGGCCACAAGAACCCGGTGTTGGGCTTCTTCAACATCATCTGCGAAATTTACACCACCATCATCCGCGGCACACCCATGATGGTGCAGCTGCTCATCATGAGCATGGTCATCTTTGCCAACAGCCGCAACTTTACCATGGTAGGTGCGCTGGCACTGGGCATCAACTCCGGTGCCTATGTTTCGGAGATCATCCGCGGCGGCCTGATGGCCGTTGACCCCGGCCAGATGGAGGCCGGACGCAGCCTTGGCCTGAACTACATGACCACCATGGTGGTCATCATCATCCCGCAGGCCATCCGTGCGGTGCTGCCCGCACTGGGCAACGAGTTCATCGTCCTGCTGAAGGATACCTCCCTGATCACGGTCATCGGCGGCAAGGAGCTGCTGTACGCCGCACAGGGCATCATGAACCGCACCTACGAGGCCATGTTCCCGCTGCTGGGCGTTGCACTGATCTACCTTGTGCTGGTCATGCTGTTCACCCGTCTGCTGGCAAAGTTTGAGAGGAGGCTGGCTCAAAGTGACCGATAAAATTCTGGAAGTCCGCGGCCTGACAAAAACCTACGGCGGCGAAAAGAAGCCGGGCGCAAAGCTGCCCACCCCCACTCTGGACGTGCTGAAGGGCATTGACATCGACATCTACCGCGGCGATGTGGTCTGCCTGATCGGCCCCTCCGGCTGCGGCAAATCTACCTTTCTGCGCTGCCTGAACCGGCTGGAGATCCCATCCTCCGGCAGCATCAAATTTGAGGGCACCGAGGTGGACGAAGCCCACATCGACGCTGTGCGCCAGAAGATGGGCATGGTGTTCCAGCATTTTAACCTGTTCCCCCACCTGACGGTGAAAAAGAACATCACGCTGGCTCCGGTGCGCCTGGGCCGTATGAGCCAGGCTGCTGCCGACAAGCAGGCCATGGAGCTGCTGGAGCGCATTGGCCTGGCCGATAAGGCGGATGTTTACCCCAACATGCTTTCCGGCGGCCAGAAACAGCGCATTGCCATTGTGCGTGCACTGGCCATGAACCCTGAAGTGCTGTTGTTTGACGAGCCCACCAGCGCGCTGGACCCCGAAATGGTAGGCGAAGTTCTGGAACTGATGAAAGAACTGGCCCGCGATGGCATGACCATGGTGGTGGTGACCCACGAAATGGGTTTTGCCCGCGAGGTTGCCAACCGTGTGATCTTTATTGATGAGGGTGTTATCAAGGTCGATAAGCCCCCGCAGGGGTTCTTTGAGGCCCCCGACAATCCGCGTCTGAAAGC
>ERZ779762.1139-NODE-1139-length-15499-cov-3.078930_pt1 | contig 15499 bp, 10 predicted proteins | sample MGYA00511887_ERZ779762 | MGnify/ENA primary metagenome ERZ779762 (study PRJEB29588, sample SAMEA2163052) | human gut metagenome | biome: human gut; feature: human-associated habitat; material: faeces | place: Denmark | collected 2008/2010 ...
GAAGTTTAAGACTTCGTTCTTCACAGCCTCCGTTTTCATTTTTTATTTAGGAGAGAGGAAAATATATCAAATAAAAACTTATACACTGTTTAATCGGGACGATGTTCGCCGTTCCCTTATGTTGTGACTTTATTATACCACACCAATATTGACAACTGTGTGACGAAAACAAGAATGTTTTCGGAATTTTCAATTTTTATCATTTGTAGTAACAAACAATTCATTTGAGAATTTATAAAATTTGTTTTTAAATATAATTTCTGCCGTTACTCACGGAAGAACGAGGTTTTCCCCTACAAAACAGCAGTCATTTTGCGACATTTATAAAATTACATCTGTCAAACATTTTGTGATATTACTTGCAGGACTGTGAAATAACAGCTTTACAAAAATAAGAAGGCACATAACCGTCATCGTTTTCGGTTATGTGCCTTTTGTGGTTTATATATATCCTTATACAAATGTTGCAAAGCTTCTGTGATACCGCTACAAAATAACTGTCTTCACGAACGAAAAAAGTCAACATTGGTACATTGTTGTGCTCGGGAGATATAGTCTTTAATACAGAATAACTGTCTGCGCGAACAAAAAATCATTCAGCAGACTTAATGATTACCGTTGACTGTGGCGGTACAGAGATTTTACCGTCTTTAAGTTCGGTATGCTTTGAACTGCTCTCGGGGATAAGGTCTGCACGGAGAGTTGCATTCTTAATCATATCGTCTGTAATTGTAAGCTCCTTGGCGTCATTCTTGCTGAAGTTGTGAATAATGAGGAGCTTTGAATCCTCATACTCAACATAGTAAGCGCCGACTGCCTTATCATCAAAGCCCTGTGTGCCTACAATTCTGCCCCTTGCAATTTCGGGGTTCTGATTTTTAATTGTTATAATTCTACGATAGTAGTTGAGGAGAGAATCCTTGTCGGCAAGCTGCTGTTTTACACCGCCGCCGGTAGGCACCTCTGGCTCATCTCCGATACCGTTTACATAAATATCGGGAAGGTTGTCGCTGTCAAAAACCATCTGTGTTCTGTATGCCGCATCGTTTGTGGTATTCGGGGCCTTGACGCCGATTTCCTCTCCGTAATAGATGAACGGATTACCAGGCGCAAGCATATAAACTGCGGCTGCAAGTTTCTGAGAAGAAAGTCCCTGAGATTCAAGTGCGTTTCCGCTACGAACCTGATCGTGGTTTGAAAGGAACATTGCATTGATAGCATTGGGATTTGACTCTGTCATTTTGTTATCGTAGTTCATAATTTTTTTGGCAGTAGCCATACCGCCCTGCGAAATGATGTTGCTGATAATTGTGCCTGTTGAGCTTGAAAACTTAAATGCAAACTGGCTGTCGATGCCGGATTTGTAAAGCTCCTGAATATCGGAATCATCGGTCCAGTTCTCGCCAACCATATAGACATCTTTCTTAATGCCCTTGCAGGTGTCATAGAACCACTTGAGAAATTCTGTTCCGTCAGTTTCCTTATTTGTAAAGTATTTGCAAGCATCAAGTCTGAAACCGTCAACTCCTCGGTCAAGCCAGAATTTCGCAATTTTTGTAAATTCTTCTCTCGTCTTTTTAGAATTGAGATTCCATTCGGGCATCTCCTGAGAAAAGTTCGCCTCACAGGCATAACCGTTTCCAAGACTGATAGTCTGAGTATCGCTGTCAAAATATGAGGCACTGTGAATTTCAAAATATTCGGCATTGCCGTCAAGCTTATTATCGGCAACCTCTTCAACAGCCTTTGTGAAAAGCGGATTTTTTGAAGATGCGTGATTCAAAACAAGGTCAAGAATTACATTTATGCCACGCTTGTGACATTCTTCAATAAGCTTGTCAAAATCGTCGAGCGTACCGAAGTCGGGATCAATATTGTAATAATCTTCAACATCATACTTATGATATGACTTTGACGGCATAATCGGAGTAAGCCAGATTGCGTCAACACCGAGGTCGTCACCTGAATTCGGATCGCCGTCATTAAGGTAGTCAAGCTGTGAGATGATTCCCTGAAGGTCGCCTGTTTCGTCACCGTTTGAATCGCAGAAAGAGTTTACGAAAATTTCGTAGTAGTTTCTGTATTTATCGGTTGATGCAGTTGCCTTAACGCCTTCAATCGGGTCGGCAACTTTTGCAGTATTTCCGTCGGATGAATCTGATTTTGATGATGAAGAATCAGAGCAGCCTGTAAGCACACATCCCGCAAGCATTGCACCGGCAAGAAGAATGGAAAGAATTTTTTTCATAGTATCCTCCGTAAATTTAAAATGGGCGGCAGCCTGTGACTGCCGCCCGTGAGAGCTTTTGTATATTGGATTAACCCTTTACGCCGCCGGCTGTTACACCTTCAACATAATACTTCTGCATCTTGAGGAAGAGAAGTGTAATCGGAACAGCAACAACAACAGAACCTGCAAGGAACTGCTTGTAGTATGTGTTCTTAAAGTCCTGATCAATCATTAGCTGAAGACCGATAGCAACAGTATAGTTGTCACGAGCATCACCCATGATAATCTTAGCAAGAATGAAGTCTGTCCACGGTCCGATGAATGAAGTAAGAACCGTGTAAACAACAATCGGCTTTGACATAGGAAGAATAATCTTCCAGAAAATCTGGTTCTTGGTAGCACCGTCAATGGTTGCCGCCTCGTCAAGTGCTCTTGGAATTGTATCGAAGAAGCCCTTTGAAATCTGGAAACCAAGACCGGCACCGCAGCTGTAGCAGATTACAAGAGCAACGAGAGTCTGAGTAAGACCCATTGCCTTGAGAAGGTAGTAAATAGCAATCATTGTCATGAAGCCGGGGAACATACCGAGAATCATACCAACATTCATAAACTTTTTACGAGCCTTAAATCTGAGTCGGCTGAATGCGTAACTAACCATAAGAACCGAAATTGTAGAAATTACGCAGCTAAAACAAGCAACTACGAATGTGTTAAGGAACCATCTCGGGAAGTTAAGGCTTGCAGTACCGCCTGAGCCTGTGAACAAATCAATGTAGTTCTGTAATGTCCATTCCTGCGGGATAATTGTACTTCCGTAAATTTCAGCACCACCACGGAATGAATGCATTAAAAGATAGATGAACGGAGAAATCCAAACGAAACCCATTACAATAAGGAACAGGTAAACAAAAGCGTTCGCAATGTGTCTTCTTAATTTGTAACTTTTTATCATGAGAACGCCTCCTCATCCTTCATTGATTTTGAGTTATTATACACAATGAGTGAGAGCGTTGCGCAAATAACAAATACCAAAATACCTATCGCGGCGGCAAGTCCGTAGTCCTGAGAATTCATGGTCAGCTTAAAGAGCCATGTAACAAGGATATCGGTTTCACCGGCCTGATAATATTTTTCGGTTGTCGGATTACCGTTTGACAACAGGTAAATAACATTAAAGTTATTGATGTTGCCGACAAACTGGGTAATGAGCTGAGGAGTTGTAACGAAGAGCATATACGGAAGTGTGATAGCCGTAAATGTCTTGACAGGACCTGCACCGTCAATTCTTGCAGATTCATAGAGATCCTCAGGAATATTCATAAGAATACCCGACATAGAGAGGATGGTATACGGAATACCTACCCAACAGTTAATGATGATAACTACCCAACGAGCCAGCGTCGCATCCTGATTCAGCCACTGAATTTCAACATGACTGTTTGTAATGTTTGAAAGCAGGATATTTACAGCACCGTTTGACTGGAGCATCTGGTTCATGAGAAGAAGTGATACGAACTGAGGAACAGCAATTGTAATAACGAAAAGTGTTCTCCAGAGTGATTTAAACTTGATACCCTTCTTGTTTATCATAAGAGCGAAGATCATACCAAGGATATAGTTTGAGAATGTAGCTGCAACAGCCCAGATAAGAGTCCATTCTGTGAGCTTAACAAATGTATAACCCTTCTTAGCACCTTCAACGAGGTTGAAGAGTGAGCCGAAGTTGTCAAAACCAATCCATGTGAACAGTGTTCCCGGAGGCATATGCTGTTTATCATAGTTGGTAAATGCAATCAAAATCATAAATATGAGCGGCAGAACATTGAAGATACCGATCATAAGTACAGGGAATGACATAAGTGTGATATGATACTTACCGTCAAGGAACTGCTTCATATCATATTTGAACGAAGTCGGTTTCTGACCGTTAGCCCTCATAATCTGATGTCTGTACGCATCTTTGATGTTTGTTATGTAAACAGCGAAAACCACTACTGTGATTACGAGTGTCAACACCGAGTAAAGCAGAATAAGCATTGAGTTATCGCCGGGTACCTGCTTTGGTATGATACCGTTGATATATTCAATTTTCTGAGCCTGAATACCGAGTGTCGGGAACAATTTGAGATATCCCCAACCGAAAAATGCCATATAAAGGATATAGAGAACTTCAACAGCGAAGAAAAGAATACCCTTGTAATATTTACCTTTGCTAAGATCACCTACACCGAAAATAAGGTAGGAAAGTTTTGTAGCCCAGTCGCCTTTTACAAAGGTCTTGCCGTAGTTGGCAAAGCCCTTGCCGATGCCTACGAAGAACTTAACTATTGCCTTGCCGAGTGCTGTAAAAAAATGGGCAACGGCATGAGGAATGTTACAGAAAAACTTCTTTGTGTTGTAGGCAAATCTCTGGAAAGGATTGAGCTGTTTATATTCAACATATGTCATTAGGCGCTCTCCTTAATAATTTGCAAATCTCTCTAATACACCAAACTAATAATACTTTTTACGCTATCTTATAACAGTTGCCGTTCGTAATAAAACATTATTAGTCAGGCGAATACACAAATTGATAACGCAAGCGGACAGTCCGCATTTTTTCTTTTTTTACGGGACACTCCGTTTTCGGAGTGTCCCGCAGCTAATTAATCGATTAAATTAAATCAATTTAACTTACTTAATTTAACTTACTTAACGATTAGCCCTCATCCCTAACGTTAGAAATTGTTTCGTTAAGAAGCTTCTTCATAGCAGCTGCATCTGAAGGATCGCATGTGTCAGCGATGATCTTGTTGCCAAGGTTAGCCATAGGATCCCAGAATGTTGAAGCAATATTAACCTGTACACAAGCATTCAGAGACTGCTCACCGATAGCCTTGAGAACAGGAGAACCTGTTACAGCTTTGCTTTCCTGAACCTTCTTGTTTGCAGGTCCCCAACCGAGCTTCTCAGTTCTCTGGAGCTGGCACTCTTCACCTGCAAGATAGTGAGCAAGAATCTGAGCTGTTGCCGGGAACTTAGAAGAACCGTTTACGCCGATGTACTTATAACCGAACATTGAGATAAGCTGCTTGTCTGTGCCGTTGACATTGATTGTAGGAAGCTTTGCAGCACCGAAGTTGTCACCGAGAGCCTTCTGGTTAGAAGCTGTATCCCATGAACCGTCGATACCTGCGCCACACTTACCGCTTGCAAAACCTGAAGCGATGTTAGCAACGTCAAGCGATTGGAATGTACCTCTGTAATCCTTGATGAGCTTTGCAAAAGCCTGAAGTGTTTTAACAGCTTCATCTTCGTCATATTTAACAAATTTCTGTGTAATACCGTCTTTTTCAAGACCGTCAATTTTAACACCTGCAGTGAAAGCGAAAGTACAAGCATAGTAACCGTCACCGGCATTCATAATGAACTTCTTGCCTGCCTTCTTACAAGCCTCAAGAATACCCTCAAGTGTCTTAGCCTGCTCGTCGGAAACTACTGACTTATCATAAACGAGATAGTAACCGTTATCGTTTGTTTCAGGATAAGCATAGAGAGTATCATTAAGTGTAGCTGCTTTTACAGTTTCCTCAGAATTAGCCTCTGTTACGGCATCCTTAAATGCAACCTGAGAAATAACGCCTGCGTCAACGAGCTTGTTGAGCTGGTCACTCGGGATGCTGAATACATCTGCAGCTGTTGTAGCATCGTTAAGCATATTTGTAGCAGCATCTTTTTCGCCCTGTGCTACAACTGAGATTTCCTTAAATTTTCTGTTAGGATAAGCCTTTTTGAAAGCCTCAACCTGCTCTTTAACAAGGCTTACAGCAGCATCAGGAGCCCATACCTTAAGAGTTACAGGCTTGCTGTCTGTACCTTCATCGCCGAAGTAGCTGTCGTCAACGATTGAGCCTTCAATCTTAGCAGCACCGTCCGAAGAACCGTTGTCTGCTTTTGAACCGTTGTCTGTTTTCGATGATGCGTCTCCGCCGCCGCAGCCAACAAGTGCAGTAGCAGTCATCATACCTGCCAATAAAATGGCGAGAATCTTTTTCATTGGAAAAATCCCTCTTTCTGAATATTTTCGTAGTGTCCTTTCGGATTACATACTTTCTTTGAGGATATAACGCACAAAGTACATCATATCCGCTATATAATCATATCAAAAAATCGCCTGAATTTCAACTCCCTTTGTACTTTTTATCTATGTTGTTAAAAATCAAAATTATTTTTGTGCAATATGATATCTTTTTTATTGGAATTTTACCTATTGCACAAATTACATTGACTTGAATTGTTTATTTTGCTGGAATGCCGTCTGTACAAGTTGAACAATCACACCCGACGGTTATGTGACATAACACCCAAATTATATTCTTTATTCATAAAATAAGCTTGAATTTCGGCAAATTTTCCTGATTTTAGTAAAAAATGACCAATCACAAAACAAAGTCATTTATTTCAAACATCACACATTAATTTTTTAACATACAGTTGTAATAAGTGCTGACAATTGTTATAATTATAAAGACAGCGAAAATAAGCAATCCGACTTTATGTCGGGGAACGGAGATATATATATATGAAACTGAAAGACCTTCTTATAAATTTTGAATACACGGTTCAGGGCAATCTTGATACTGAAATTTCGGATATTATCTATGATTCACGAAAGGTTGTAAAAGGCACGGCCTTTGTGTGCCTTAAGGGCTATACCTCAGACGGACACAGGTACGCAAAGTCAGCCGTTGAAAAAGGTGCGTCGGCACTCGTTATCAGCGACAGCCTCGACTTTGAAGTGCCGAGTGATGTTGCCGTTGTAAAGGTTGATGACACAAGATACGCTCTTTCGCTTATGAGCATTGAATTTTTCGGACATCCCGAGGATGAGCTCTACACGGTTGCAATCACAGGCACAAAGGGCAAAACCACAACAACAGCAATGGTTGCGGAAATTTTTGAACACGCAGGAATCAAGACCGGCACAATCGGAACACTCGGTGTTGTTTACGGCGGAGAAACCCACAAAACCGACAACACAACTCCCGAATCATACATTATTCAGAAATCGATGCGTGATATGATTAACGCCGGCTGCAAGGCTATGGTAATTGAGGCATCGTCAATCGGACTTAAACACAGCCGTCTTGCAGGCATGACTTTTGATGTCGGCATCTTTACAAACTTCTCGGACGACCACATCGGCGGTGTTGAACACAAAGACCTTGCGGAATATCTCTACTGCAAGAGTCTGCTTTTCAGACAATGCAAATTTGCCGCTGCAAATATTGACGATCCCGCATGGAAGGATATCACAAAGGATTTCAAGGGTTCTGTTCTCACCTACGGTTTTGCCGATAATGCGGACTTGAAGGGCAAAAATGCTCATCTTCTCTCCGAAAACGGATTTGTCGGTGTTCACTTTGAAACAGAGGGAATCAAAAATCTTTCTGTTGATGTTGACATCCCAGGCAAATTCAATGCATACAACGCACTTGCGGCAATTTCGGCAGTTTCATTCTTTGACGAAATTGAAGATCAGATGATTATTGACGCTCTCAGGGTTGCCAAGGTCAAGGGCAGGGTTGAGCGTGTGCCTGTTCCCTACAACTACACACTCATCATCGACTACGCACACAACGCACTTTCAATGGAAAATGTACTTGAAACACTTCGTCAGTACAATCCGCACAGACTTATTACAATGTTCGGTGCAGGCGGCAACCGTCCTAAGGTTCGCCGTTATGAAATGGGCGAAACCTCGGGCAGACTTTCAGACCTTTCGGTTGTAACGGAAGACAACTCAAGATTTGAAGATGTTATGGACATCATTGAGGACATCAAGACAGGTCTTGCAAAAACCGACGGCAAGTATGTTGTCGTGCCGAACCGCAGAGATGCAATTAAATATTGCATTGACAATGCCGAGGACGGAGATATTATCGTACTTGCAGGCAAAGGTCATGAGGATTATCAGGAAATCAAAGGTGTTAAGTACCATATGGACGAGAGAGAAATCATTGCCGATATTCTCAACGGCAAAAGCTAAACCCTTAAACATATAAATACAGTAAAAAATCACGGTCGGAAATCAAATCCCGACCGTTTTTTCATACTCTTATTAAGTTAAATAATCATTCCGCCGTTTACACCGACAATCTGTCCCGTGATGAACCTTGCCCTATCGCTGCAGAGAAACACCGCTGTTTCGGCAATATCATCGGGCATACCGAGCATATTAAGCGGAGTTTCCTCTTTAAGCTCCTGTACGGTCTGCTCATCAAAGCCTTTCATCATATCGGTCATAATCACACCGGGACAAATACAGTTGACACGCACTCCCGACAGACCGACCTCCTTGGCAAGACCTTTGGTAAGTCCGATTACACCCGCCTTTGACGCACTGTAATGCACCTCACATGACGCACCGACCTGTCCCCACATTGAGCTGATATTGAGAATAACACCGCTGTGGTTTTTAATCATATATCTTTTGAGTGCCTGTTGCGAGCAGTAGAAAACACCGTCAAGATTAACCCCCGTCATTTTCTTCCATTCATCGGGAGTTATATCGGTAAACAGCTTTTGCTGTGCAATTCCCGCATTGTTGACAAGCACATCGAGGTTACCGAAACGGCTGTCGATTTCGTCAAACATTTTGCAAACGCTTTCATAATCGGAAACATCTGCCTGAACAGCAAAGGCATTTATGCCGTATTCATTTGTAAGCTTTTCGGCAAGGCTTTCGGCTTTTTCGGAATTTTTCGAGTAATGCAACGCAACATCGCAACCGCATTTTGCAAAAGCAACGGCAGTCTGCGAACCGATTCCGCCCGATGCACCTGTTACAAGTATTTTTTTCATCATATTAACACCCGGTAGGGGGCGGTTACCATCCGCCCGTTCGTGTGTATTGCACACGATTGAACACATTGTGTTCAAATTTAAACATATTATTGATTACATCAAAACCATATTTAATGAACACAAATTTCTATTAAAGTGGGCGGTCAAAGAAAAGACCGCCCTTTGTTTATTTTACTTCTTAAAACTGTCTTTAAGGCTTACACTGCGGTTGAATACAAGGTGTTCGGGTGAGCTATCCTTGTTGTCAATGCAGAAATAGCCGTGGCGCATAAACTGATAGCTCTTCGGAGCCGTTGCACCTGCAATATTCTTTTCAGCCTTACAGCCTGTGAGAACTTCAAGTGAATTTTCGTTAAGATAATCGAGGAAGTTTCTGTCGCCTGTATCGGGATCCGGAACCGTAAAGAGGTTATCGTAAAGTCTTACTTCCGCATCAAGACAGTTGTTAGCGTCAACCCAATGGATTGTGCCTCTTACCTTTCTGCCGTCGGGAGTATTTCCGCCCTTTGTTTCGGGATCATACTCTGCATAAACCTCAACAACATTGCCGTTTTCATCCTTTTTGCAGCCTGTGCATTTTACGATGTATGCAGACTTGATTCTTACCTCGTTGCCGGGATAAAGGCGCTGATACTTCTTTACGGGTTCTTCCATAAAGTCGGTTTCTTCAATGTAAAGCTCACGGCTGAAAGTAACCTTTCTTGTGCCATCCTCAGGACGGTTCGGGTTGTTCTCAACCTCAAACTCTTCGCTCTGTCCCTCAGGATAGTTTGTGATAACAAGCTTAACAGGCTTTAAAACGCACATTGTACGCTCTGCTGTTTCGTTAAGGTCATCACGCAGACAATGCTCAAGAAAGCCGTATTCAACAATTGAATTAACCTTTGAAACACCAATCTGCTCAATGAACGAACGAATTGACTTTGGTGTGTAACCCCTTCTGCGAAGTCCGCAGAGTGTAGGCATTCTCGGATCGTCCCAACCGCTTACATAGTTCTTTTCAACGAGTTCACGGAGCTTTCTCTTTGACATTACCGTGTTGTTAATTCCGAGTCTTGCAAATTCAATCTGTCTTGGCTTGCACGGAACGGAAATATTGTTAATTACCCAGTCATAAAGCGGACGGTGAGCCTCAAATTCAAGTGAACAAAGGCTGTGCGTAATACCCTCAAGAGCATCCTCAATCGGGTGAGCAAAGTCGTACATAGGATAAATGCACCACTTGTCGCCTGTTCTGTGATGCTTGAGTCTGTTAATTCTGTAGATAACAGGATCACGCATATTAAAGTTACCCGACGCAAGGTCAATCTTTGCACGGAGAGTCATTTTGCCGTCCTCAAATTCGCCGTTTTTCATTCTTTCAAACAAATCAAGGCTTTCTTCTATAGGACGGTCACGATACGGACTCTTTGCAGGAGTCTGTGTGTCGCCTCTGTATTCTCTCACCTTGTCGGGAGTAAGCTCGCAAACATATGCAAGTCCCTTTTTGATAAGCTCAACGGCAAATTCATACATCTGATCAAAATACTGTGATGCATAGAAAAATCTGTCGTCCCAATCATAACCAAGCCACTTGATATCCTCTTTGATAGCGTCAATATATTCTACATCTTCCTTTGTAGGGTTGGTATCGTCCATACGAAGATTGCAGATTCCGCCGAAATGCTCGGCAGTACCAAAGTCAATGCAAAGAGCCTTTGCATGACCTATGTGAAGATAGCCGTTCGGTTCGGGAGGAAAACGGGTGTGAACCTTTTTACCCTCAAATTTTCCGCCCTCGGCAGTATCCTCTTTTATAAAATCCCAGATGAAGTTGCCCTGAACGGCAGCTTCACCCTCAACATTCTTTATTTCATCAGCCATTTGCCGTGTACCTCCGTCAGTAGAATTATGCGCCGAGCTTTTCAAGACCGATTTCAAGTCTTTTGAGCGACTCTTCTCTTCCGAGAATGTCAAGAATTTCAACAGCACCGCCCGGAGTTACTGTTTTGCCTGCTGCGGCAATTCTTACAGGCCACATAACTGTGCCGTTTTTAAGCTCTTTTTCAACCGCCATATTGATAAGGCAATCGTGAATTGAGGTGTTGTCCCATGTCGGCAGAGCCTTTAATCTTTCGTAGGCCTCACGCAATACAACGGGAGCGTTTTCAAGATTAGTCTTGCTCTTCTTATTTACGAAAAGCTCCTTGTCATATTCGGGAAGTTCTGCAAAGAAACCAAGCATTTCGGGAATATCCGTAAGCTTTGTAGTTCTTTTCTGAAGAATTTCGGCAAACTTCTCAAAAGGCATTTCTCTGTCACCGAAAACCTTCTTATAGTATGGCATACAAACATTCGTAAATTCTTCGGGAGTCATAGCCTTTAAATACTCACCGTTGAACCATGAAAGCTTGTCATAGTCAAAAATTGACGGTGACTTGCTGATACCGCTTACATCAAACTCTTTTTCAAGTTCTGCAAGGGTAAAGATTTCCTGATTATCCTTTGGACACCAGCCGAGAAGTGCAATATAGTTGATGATTGCCTGTGGGAGGTAACCCTCGTTAATAAGGTCATAGAAGCCTGTTGCGCCGTGACGCTTTGAAAGCTTTGAAACATTGCCGTCGGCATCCTTGCCCATAATGAGCGGAAGGTGGATATATGTCGGAATTTCCCATCCGAATGCTTCATAAAGAAGATTATATTTCGGTGTGGAGCTTAAATATTCACAACCACGGACAACATGAGTAATGCCCATTGTGTGGTCGTCAATTACATTTGCAAAGTTGTATGTCGGGTAACCGTCAGTCTTAATGAGAATCTGATCCTGAAGTTCGCTGTTGTCAACGGTAATTTCACCGAAAACTGCGTCTGTAAATGTTGTACTGCCCTCAATCGGCATTTTCTGGCGAATTACATAAGGTGTACCCTCGGCAAGAAGTCTGTCGATTTCTGCCTGCGGAAGATTACGGCAATGTCTGTCATAACCACCGCCAACGCTGTCCTGTAACTTTTCAAGTCTTTCCTTTGTGCAGAAACAACGGTAAGCCTTTCCCTCTTTTATAAGCTGTTCGGCATAAGGAAGATACATATCCTTTCTTTCGGACTGAACATAAGGACCGAAATCACCGCCGATATCGGGACCTTCATCGTGTTTAAGTCCCGCAAGTTTCATTGTATCATATATAACATCAACCGCACCCTCAACAAGGCGTTCACGGTCGGTGTCTTCAATTCTGAGAACAAATTTGCCGTTTTGTGATTTTGCAACGAGGTACTCATAAAGAGCAGTACGCAGATTGCCGACATGCATAAAACCTGTCGGGCTTGGTGCATATCGTGTACGGACAGTTTTTTCAGCCATAATAATATCCCTCCGAAATTTATGTTTAGGTGTGTCGGTCAGCGCATATTTCGCCCGCAACACCGCTGTTACATATATACGATTTATTATATCATACCGTTTTTTCATTTTCAAGTCCGATGAACGCACCTACGAACAATCCGAAAATTTCATATAAAAAACGGTCGGGCAACCTTGTTTTGCGTTTTGCAAACTGTCTGCCCGACCTTAATTTTCAATTTTCCATTTTCAACTTTCAATTAAAATCTAAAGATTAGCCAGTAAAAGTTCCCATATACAGCGGAATGTCACTTTCGTTGTCAAGGATAACAAACATAAACGGACGATTAAATTCTACCGTCACATCGGTTTTTGAAAGTTCTTTTGTTCTTTTTTCAAGCTCTGCCTTGTCGCCGTTTGACTGTGTTCCGCCGATACCGCCTGCGTTAATTGAAAGCGACGGAGCGATGTCATACATTGCGCTGAACGCAATATCATCGGAACGGCTCAGATTCTTGTATCTTGAACGGTCAGCCGTGAATGATGAATTGATTCCGCTTTTTTCAACAATCTGCGTTATATCTTCTGCAGACTTATCTCCGCTGACTGAAAATTCAGGAATTTTTGCCTTGGCTGTTTTGGTCACATCAACGCTGTCAAGCAATGTTGTGTATTCAAGGCTCGTAAAATCGGTTGCGTAATCATCAAGCGAAACACCTTCGTTCGGCATAATAACCATCATTTTGAGAGGTGTCTGCGAGAAATATTTCATAACGGCAGTCGCCTTGTTTGTCTTCATATATGTTTCGTTTGAGGTCATATATGTAACTTCTTTTTCACCGTCAGCCGACTTAAACTTACCCTTTTCAATGTCGGTCTGTGCATAAGGATTAAGCCATCTGTCACAGATATCTGTCGCAGAAAGTGAAATCACACTCTGCTTTGTGTCAAGATTTTCAAAAACAGAACCGTTGTTTGTAAAATCGGCATATTTTTTGTCAAGCTTTTTCAAAGCGTCGCTGTCCGAAAAATTAAAACGCAGAACATTAGTATCATAATAGTCCTTTGTTGTCTGCAAAAAGCCTGTCATAATGTCGGCATTGTCATTTGAAATCAGCGAGTTGCAAAGCTTTACAAAGCTTTTGTCGCTGTTCTTTTCGGAATCTTTTTCCGAGCTTTGCGAGCTTTCGGGCGATTTGTCCGAAGATGCAACCGATTGAATACGGCTTGCAAAATATGACGCACATTGGTTCATATTTTCAAGCGTCACACCGCTGCAAAGTGCATTGGTGATTTCTTCCTGAGTATCGCCCGACGCACCGTTAGCCATAGCTTCAAGATTAAGAACCGCATTTGCGGGGCAAAATACATACGAACCGCTTTTGTGACGGTTTCTGAAAAGCCTGAGTTCAAAATCGGTTATTTTTGCGGAATAGGTATCATATGATGATGGGGCGGTTTTTGCACCGTCGGCATAATTGAATGTATCATCGGTTTTGTCGGAGCGTGTGTATTTCAGCGAAAGGTTTTCGCTGTCCGAAAATTCATCGGGATTTGAACACGCAGTAAGCACCGTGCCTGCCATAAGAAGACACAATGCAACAGAGAGTGCTTTTTTCATCATTTGTCATTTCCTCCTTTGGAATCGTTACAAAGCTTTTGCGCCAGTCTGAATATTTTTTCTGCCGAATCGGGGCGGTGCAACTCTCTGCACTTTTCCTTCATCTCATCAAGTTTTTCTTTGTCTTTAACAAGGTTTACGATATCATCTGCACCTGTCTTTTTTCGGAGCATAATTGCCGCACCCTTGTTGAGTAAAAATTCCGCATTGTCCCGTTCCTGACCCGGAAATGCGCTGTAGATTGCCATGGGAAGCGAACAGGCAAGGCTTTCGGTAACGGTAAGTCCGCCCGGCTTTGTAACAATAAGGTCTGAGATGTGCATATAATCCTCAACATTTTTTACAAAGTACAAAAGCTTTGTGTTGTCCTGCATACCCGTTTCTTCAATTACCTTTTCAAGGTTTGCAAAAAGCTTGATATTTCTGCCCGTGATGACAATAAACTGCATTTCGGGAGCTTGCTCCACAAGAGCTTTGTAGAAGCTCAGCACGCTTGTAACACCGAAAGAACCTGCCATAAGCAGAATTGTAGGCTTGTTAGGATCAAGCCCTTCACGCTCACAAATCGCCTTTTTGTCAAAAGGCTCTGTAAAAAGGTCAAAATGCCGAGCGGATATATTATGCTCTTGTCAACACCGTATTCATCAATAAGCTTTGTTGCCATATCAGGCTCTGCAAGCACATATGCGTCAACATACGGAACAATATATGTTCTGTGTGCATCATAGTCAGTTATAAGGCTGATTGCCTTAACATCAATCTTGTGCTGACGACGAAGCTTTGAAACCATTGTTGTAACAAACGGATGACACATAATAATTGCATCGGGCTTGTATTCATTGATTGTGTCAAGCAGCTTTGCCGACATCATTGTGTTGGACTGCATAACAGCCTTGTACATAAGGGTTCTTCTGTCGGTAATCTTATAGAATTTGCCGTAAACCTTTGGAATTTTCGTTGCCATAAAATGATAGCCGTCACAAACGGTTTTATCATATACCCTGCCGATTGTCTTCATGGCGTCAATAACCTTGACCTTCGTGTCGGGACTGACGGCTTTTATTTTTGCCTCAATAGCCGCAGCGGCTCTCTTGTGCCCTCCGCCTGTTGATGCTGTGAAGATGATTATTTTCATATCAGTTCTCCGTAATTCAAAATAACCGAAAACGGTTTTGCACACAGGGGTGCTTTTACTATTATACTTTTAATCTGCAAGTATTTCAATAGATTATTTTTGCATTTCATCTGAATTTTAAATAAAAATAATTAAATTTTCGTTTGTGTTTTTTAATTGGGCAACTGTTCCGAGCTTTTAAGGCGGTAAAAATTCACACTCGGAATACGAGTAGGAAATATTGCTAAAATCTTTTGGTAAAAAGGACTTAAATTTCTATAAAAATAATTTCTAAATTTCTAACTTTGAGTGGGACAGACCATTACAAGACCAATACAGATAAATGGTCGTGACCTGTCAATGTCA
>ERZ779762.1140-NODE-1140-length-15499-cov-2.165242_pt1 | contig 15499 bp, 16 predicted proteins | sample MGYA00511887_ERZ779762 | MGnify/ENA primary metagenome ERZ779762 (study PRJEB29588, sample SAMEA2163052) | human gut metagenome | biome: human gut; feature: human-associated habitat; material: faeces | place: Denmark | collected 2008/2010 ...
AGAAAAAACGGTCAGATAGTTTTGGTATGCTGAAATAGCGTTTTATTTTGCCGTATTTTGCTTAAGGCTCTTTGCCGTGCCACAATATTTGGTGGAATGAAAAAAGATTAAAAAACTGTAAAATTTAGGGATTTTTCCGCTTAAAATTGCCGCTATCAGCGATTATTAAAGTTTTGGGCGCAACTCCTTTAAAATTTTGTAATTTCTTTCATTTTCCTATTGTACTTTCTGAAAATTGTGGTACAATCATATACGTTAATTAATGCTCAGGCAAGGGGAGAGTGGATATGAAAAAAGAAAAATATTTCAGGCTTAACAAAGAAGAAACCGAGGCGCTGGCCCAGGAATATGGTACTCCGCTTCTGGTGCTTTCGCTGGAGCAGATTGAAAAAAATTACCGCCTTTTGCGCACACATCTGCCGCGCGTTAAATTTTTTTATGCCATTAAAGCCAATCCGCACAGGCGTATTTTGGAACTGATGCGTGACCTCGGCTCTAACTTTGACGTTGCTTCCGACGGGTCCAAGCATCCGTTTACGGCTCACACCACCAACCGCGTGCCGTTCATCATCGTTGATGAGAAGGCCAAGCTCACCGGTATCGAGGACGGCCGTCTTTCCGATATCGCTCCGACCATGCTCACCATGGCTGGTATTGAGCCTTCCGCCGAGATGACGGGCCGCGTGCTCGCTACCGAGGCCTAATAGAAAACAAATACCGTTTTCTAGCAAGGGGGTTGTCCACAACCGGACAACCCCCCTTTTGGTATTTCTGCCATTTCCACCCCGTCCTTGAGTGGCAGGTAGGGGAGAGCGGGGGATTGTGGTACAGTACTGGAGTTTGAACTGTTCTATTAAGGAGCTTATCTATGGGTCCGTTCCAGATTCTTCTGTTTGTCGTTTGGGCTGTTTCTGCCGTGGCGCTGACGATTCTCGTCCTGATGCATTCCGGTAAGGGTACCGGCGTTTCGGATATGATTGCCAGCTCGCTGTATAACTCCAGCTCTGCCACGGGCGTTATGGAGCAGAACCTTGACCGCCTGACCGTCATCATGGCTGTCGTGTTTGCCGTGTGCGTCGTGCTGTGCATGTTCTTCTTCCCGCAGGGCATCGTGGGCTACTAATCACGAGCCGCATAAATACTTGAAAAGGGTCCCGCAAGTGCGGGACCCTTTTTGTTTACATATTTGTAACAGAGTCAAAATATCCTCATATACTTCGCCCAACTAAAGAAAATCTCGACCGTTAACCGGAATTAGCCCCAAATCGTGCATAAAATGCGCTACTGTATTGCAATACGTTGGTCCGCTTTGTATAACCAGCCAAAACGGCGGACCGCGTTTGAATGGTTCGATTGGGCTGTCTTGACGTTGCCCGACCGAACTTACTTTGTCCTATCTCATAAGGAGGATGGCATGGCTGATTCTATGTTCCACCAGCCCGTTATGGGTCGTCGCGCCTTTGTCGGCGGTACCCTTGCTGCGAGCTCCATGGCTTTTCTTGCCGCATGCGGCAAGAAGGGCGGCGACGCTTCCGGTTCTGAGTCCGGTTCGACGCTGAACTTCTACATCAACAACCCGGTCTGCATCGACCCCTACAATGTCCAGGAGGACCAGGGCACTCAGGTCGAGTACCAGCTCTTTGACGCTCTGACCTCTTATGACGCCGAGAAGGGCGAGATCGTTCCGCTGGCTTGCGAGTCCTTTGAGGCCAACGACGACGCCACCGAGTTTACCTTCAAGATCAAGAAGGCCAAGTTCCACAACGGTGACGACGTTACCTCCAAGTCCTTCAAGCTCGGTTGGGAGCGTCTGGTCAACACCAAGTCGGCCATCGCTACCGAGTATGGCCCTTCCGAGGTCTCCTATCACCTTTCCATGGTCGAGGGCTATGACGATCTGCTTGCCGGTAACGCTACTGAACTCAGCGGTGTTACCTGCCCCGACGATGAGACCCTCGTCGTCAAGCTGTCTTCCGCTTACGCCGGCTTCCCCTTCGTCGCCTCTCACCCGGCTCTGGCCCCGGTTCCCGAGTGCGCCGAGTCCGATGCCAAGAGCTTCTACCTTGCACCGGTCGGTAACGGCCCGTTCATGATGGACGGCAAGTGGGAGGATGGTCAGGAGATCAACCTCAAGAAGTTCGACGATTACTATGGCGACAAGGCAAAGATCGATGGCATCCACTTCCAGGTCATCAAGGACATGGAGACCGCTTACAAGGAGTTCCAGGCCGGTAACCTCGATGTCTGCGACGTTCCCGTTGCTCAGATCGACGCCGCCAAGAAGGATCGCGGCGTGTCCAAGGACGGCTACACCATGGGTGACGGCGAGCGCATGCTGCTCGGCTCCGAGCCTTCCACCTACTACCTGACCTGCAACAACACGGCCGAGCCGTTTAACAACGCCGACCTGCGCAGGGGTATCTCCCTGGCCATCAACCGTGAGGCCATCTGCAAGACTATCTTCAAGGGTACCCGTACCCCCGCCGACGGCATTGTTCCTCCGGGCATCGATGGCTACAAGGAGGGCGCATGGGAGTTCTGCGCCTACGACGTCGACAAGGCTAACGAGTACCTGGACAAGGTTGCTCCCGCTGGCGCTAACGGCGATCGTGGCATTAACGTGACCCTTTCCTACAACCAGGATGGTGGCCACAAGGAGATCATGGAGTCCATCATCGGTGACCTCGCCAAGGTTGGCGTTACCGCTGTCTCCGATACCCCTGAGTGGTCTGCCTTGCTCGAGCAGTACCAGAACTTTAACTATCAGTTCGGTCGTCTGGGTTGGATTGCCGACTACCCGATTATGGACAACTTCCTGTATCCGCTGTTCCACTCCGACTCCCTCGGTGGCGACAACCGCTCCGGTTACAACAACCCCGAGTTCGACGCCAAGGTCAACGAGGCTCGCACCACGGTTGACGACGAAGAGCGCGTTGCTAAGATGCAGGAGGCCGACGCTATGGTCGCTGCCGACTGCCCGGTCATCCCGGTGATGTTCTACACGCACACCATCGTCGGCTCCGATCGCATCAAGCACCTCTATGTCGATCCGCAGAAGCACGCTGAGCTGGGTACCGCTGAGCTCGCCTAAGAGTTTGCAGCTTCCGTGAGGGTCAAGTATTTACGTAGACCTCATGGGAAACATACAGTTCTCCCTAACCTGGGGTAAACTGGCTGATGGTAATTTTGGGATGCCGGTCTGGCGATCGGCATCCCATTTAGGTTAATCCCTAGATAGGGGAGTGGTATGGGTAAGTACATCGTTAAACGTGTGCTTCAGTTCATCCCGGTATTTTTGGGCGTTACGCTGATTCTGTTCGCCCTTCAGAATATCGTGCCGGGAGATCCGATCAAGCTGATCGGTGGAGACAAGGCTCTGTCCCCCGAGGTGGAGCTTCAGCTTCGCGTCCGCTATCACCTGGTCCAGTCGGACGAGGACGGCAACGCGATCCTTGACGAGAACGGCGACCCCGTTCAAACGTCGCTCGTGGACCGTTACTTGTATTACATGAACGGCCTGCTTCATGGCGATCTGGGCAATTCGTATCAGCGCAAGCTGCCGGTTACGGAAATTTTTGCCCAGAAGTATCCGTATACGGTCAAACTTGCCGCGTGCGCCATCGTGCTCGAGGCAATCATGGGTATCGGTGCGGGTATCATTTCGGCGGTAAAGCGTTATTCCTTCTGGGATATTTTGGTAACGCTCACCACGTCGATCCTCGTTGCGGTCCCGGCCTTCTGGCTCGGTATGTTGCTGCAGCTGTTCTTTGGCGTCATCCTCAAGGACGCTACGGGCGGTGCAATCTCCATGCCGATCTCGGGTGCCGGCGGTTCCAGCTCTCAGTATCAGGATTGGATGCACTATGTGCTTCCGACCATTACGCTGGCTTCGGTTTCGACCGCTTATGCCGCCCGCATTATGCGCTCGCAGCTGCTTGACGTCATGAACCAGGATTACATCCGTACGGCAAAGGCCAAGGGTGTGCATCAGTACAAGATTATATTTGTACATGCGCTTCGTAATGCGCTCATTCCGGTCATCACATATGTGGGACCTATGATTGGTGGTATCCTTACAGGTTCAATGGTTATTGAGAGTATTTTCAATATCGGAGGACTCGGTTCCAAGTTCGTAAGCTGTATCACAAACCGTGATTACACAATGATTATGGCCACAACGCTTTTCCTTGCTGTCATCATGGTAGGCGCGAACCTCATTACAGATATTGTATACAAAGTGATTGATCCACGTATTAAGCTTGATTAAGGAGAGATAAAGATGAAAGATAATATGAAGAGAGCTCCTTTCTCCACACAGATTGACCTTAGCAAGTTCGATATGAAGGATTTTGCCAAGGCATCAGATGAAGAGAAACGCCAGCAGGAGGTTATGGGTGAGTCAACTACCTTCTTTAAGGATGGTCTTAAGAGACTCCGCAAAAATCCACTGGCTATGGGTTCTATTATAGTTTTGGTTTTACTTATTTTGGTTATTCTTCTGGCACCAAAGATTGTGCCTTACGGCTATGCAGATATCGTTAAGGGTGCACAGAACTTAGGACCTTTCCAGTACAGCGAGGCTGAGCAGGCACAGATTGATGCAGGTGAGAAGCTGTTCCCGCACATTTTTGGCACAGATGAGCTCGGAAGAGACTATTTTATCCGTGTTGTTTACGGAGCTCGTGTATCGCTGGGAGTCGGTGTGTTTGCATCACTGCTTGTGCTTATAATCGGTATCATTTACGGTTCCGTATCAGGCTTCTGCGGTGGCAAGGTAGATATGGTTATGATGAGAATAGTAGATATCATTTATTCATTGCCGGATATGCTGCTCATCATTTTACTCGCAGTTGTATTAAATGAGGTGCTGACACCTGTAATAAAGGGTACAGTGCTTTCAAAGCTCGGTGTCAACATGATTGCACTTTTCATAGTGTTTGGATTGCTTTACTGGGTAGGAATGGCAAGACTTATAAGAGGTCAGATTCTTACCATCAAGCAGAATGAGTACATTCTCGCAGCAAAGTGTATCGGAACATCATCAGCCCGCACTATCAGAAAACACATTTTACCGAACTGTCTGTCAGTAATCATCATTACTACAGCGCTTCAGATACCATCAGCCATCTTTACTGAGAGTTATCTGTCGTTTATCGGACTTGGTGTTTCGGCTCCTATGCCTTCACTTGGTTCGTTGGCAAATACAGCGCGTGGCGGACTCCAGAGCTACCCATTGCGTCTTATTTTTCCGGCGCTCACGATTTGTATCATTGTTCTTACATTGAATCTTATCGGTGACGGCTTAAGAGATGCATTTGACCCTAAATTATCGAAATAGTAAGGAGTGAGTAAGATGGAAGATAATAAGTTTGTTCTTGAAGTATCTGATCTGCACACTACCTTCAAGACCGATAACGGAGACGTATCAGCTGTAAACGGTGTCAGCTTTAAGCTTGAGCCGGGAAAGACTCTTGGAATCGTAGGAGAGTCAGGCTCAGGAAAGTCAGTTACAGCATATTCAATCATGCAGATTCTTGCTGAGAATGGTGCCATCACAGGCGGCTCAGTGAAATATAAGGGTGAGGATATCACCAAATGGAACAAAAAGAAAATGGCAGATTTCAGAGGAAAATGCTGTTCAATCATTTTCCAGGATCCTATGACATCGCTTAATCCGGTATTTACGGTAGGCTACCAGCTTGAGGAGGCAGTGCTTCTTCACACAGACCGTACAAAGAAGGAAGCAAAAGAGCGTGCTATAGAGATGCTCACACTTGTAGGAGTAAATGAGCCTGAGAAGCGTGTAAATCAGTACCCTCATGAGCTTTCGGGTGGTATGAGACAGCGTGTCATGATAGCTATGGCATTAGCCTGTGAGCCGGATATCCTTATCGCAGATGAGCCGACAACAGCTCTTGATGTGACTATCCAGGCACAGATTCTTGAGCTTATGCAGTCACTGCAGGAAAAGCTCGGCATGGCAATCATCATGGTTACACATGATCTGGGTGTCATTGCTTCAATGTGTGATGAGATCATAGTTATGTACGGTGGCCGTGTGTGTGAGAGAGGAACAGCAGATGCCATATTCTACAGCCCGGCGCATGAGTACACAAAGGGACTGCTTCGTTCAATCCCTACAAAGACCAATTCAAAAACCAGGCTTGTTCCTATCGGAGGCACACCAATCAATATGCTCAACATGCCAAAGGGCTGTGCATTCTGCCCTCGCTGTGATGCCGCTATGAAGATATGTCTCACCGAAAAGCCGGAGGAAATCTGGGTTGGAGAAGATCATCTCGCATCATGCTGGATGAATATAAAGAATATGATGGAGGAGGGAAAATCAAATGAGTAATGAGACAAATAACAACGAGTACCTGCTCAAGGTAGACCATTTGAAGCAGTATTTCCCTGTTCATGACGGATTTAAAAAGATGGAGTTAAAGGCAGTCGATGATGTGTCATTTGCCATAAAGCCGGGTGAGACGCTTGGACTTGTTGGCGAGTCGGGCTGTGGAAAGACAACCGTAGGACGTACTCTTTTACGTCTGTACCAGCCGACAGCGGGACGCATTGAGTTTGACGGCAATGTATTGTTTGACAGTGAGAAGAAGATAGATGTGGATATGCATCCTTACCGTAAGCAGATGCAGATGGTATTCCAGGATCCGTATTCATCACTCAACCCTCGTATGACGGTTGAGGATATCATCGGAGAGCCTCTCGATGTGCACAAGCTTTACAATAGCAAGAAAGAGCGCCATGAGATGATTATGGATCTCATGGAGACAGTTGGATTAAACGCAGACCATGCCACACGCTATGCACATGAGTTTTCGGGTGGACAGAGACAGCGTATCGGAATAGCAAGAGCGCTTGCAGTAGATCCGAAGTTTATCGTATGTGATGAGCCGGTATCGGCACTTGATGTTTCAATTCAGGCCCAGGTAGTCAACATGTTTGAGGATCTGCAGAGGGAGAGAGGGTTATCATACCTGTTTATAGCGCATGATTTGCTTGTAGTGCAGCATATCTCTGACAGAATAGCTGTTATGTACTTAGGTCATATGATGGAGCTTGCAGATGCTGATGAGCTGATGGACAATCCAATCCATCCGTACACACAGTCGTTGCTTTCAGCGGTTCCGATCCCGGATCCTGAGACTGCCAGACACAGCAAGCGAATCGTGCTTGAGGGAGATGTTCCTTCACCTCTTCGCATGCCTAGCGGCTGTCCGTTCCGTTCACGTTGTAAATATGCGACAGAACAGTGTGCAGCAGCACGTCCGGAGCTTACAGACAGAGGAAACGGACATATGGTTGCATGCTTCAACCGCTAATATAAGGTTTTTACCGGCATATAGCTTAAGCCACATGTGCCGGTTCTAACATAAATTTATTTTTCATATTAATTAATAGGAGGAAGAAAGATGAAAAAGAGATTAGTAGCACTTACTCTTGTTGCAGCTATGGCACTTGGCATGACTGCTTGTGGAAGCAAGAGCAACAACAAAACAACTACTAACGACACTTCTGATACTGCTGTATCAACAGCCGTAGACTGGACAAGCTATGATGAGTTAGTAGAATCTATCCGTACAGAAGCAGATCTTGCAAAGCGTGCAGAGATGATGCACCAGGCAGAGGATATGCTTATGGATACATGGTGTGTTATTCCACTTTACTACTACAATGACCAGTATATGCTCAAGGATTATGTCACAGACGTATACTCAACAGTAGAGGGTATGAAATACTTCTACAATGCAAAGAACACAAAGAATGCCGGAAAGTTAAACATCTTCATGGCATCAGAGCCAGATCATATCGATCCTGCATTAAACAGTACTGTTGACGGTGGATGTCTTGCAGTAAACAGCTTTGAGGGTCTTATGCGTTACAACGCTGAGGGCAAGCTTGAGCCTGCATGTGCAGAGAGCTATGAGGTTTCTGAGGATGGCCTCACATACACATTCACAATGCGTGACGGTCTTAAGTGGTCAAATGGTGATGAGCTTACTGCAAAGGATTTCGAGTGGTCTTGGAGGAGAGCTGCAGATCCTAAGACAGCTGCAGATTACAGCTACCTTTGCGCAGTATTCGCAGGATATGATGATACAAAGGGTCTTGCTGCTGATGATGTAGTAGCTTCTGATGATGGAAAGACTCTTACAGTCAAGCTTAAAGCAGTTACACCATACTTCCTTGACTTATGTGCATTCCCATTCTTCTTCCCTGTAAACCAGAAGTCAGTAGAGGGAAATGATGACTGGGCAAACGATGCAAGCGACAAGTTCGTTACAAACGGTGCATTCACACTCAAGGAGTGGAAACATGATTCAAGCATGACATATGTTAAGAATCCTAACTACTGGGATGCTGACAATGTAACAGTTGATGAGATGAACGTAATGCTTACATCTGATGATGTTTCAGCTTACACAGCTTACCAGAACGGTAACCTTGATTTTATTGATTCAGTTCCTACAGCAGAGATTGAGGCAGCTAAGAAGACAAGCGAGTTCTACACAGTTGACAACCTTGGAACATACTACGTAGGCTTCAACATTAACTCTAAGCTCTACTCAGAACTTGGATTAGATGCTGACCAGGCTAAGGTATTCAGAAAAGCAATCTGTCTTCTTATCGATCGTCAGTACATTATCGATACAATCGCCCAGGGCGGACAGAAGATTGCCACAACATTTATCCCAGAGGGCGTTACAGATGGTAACGGTGGCGAGTTCAAGAACAAGGACTACTACGGCACAGATTACGATAAGAACTTTGAGGAGGCTAAAGAGCTTCTTGCTTCTATCGGATTATTAGATGAGAGCACAGGCCAGGTAAACCAGACTGTCGAGTTCACATACCTTGTAAACAACTCAGAGTCAAATGTAAAGATTGGTGAGGCTATTCAGGCTGATCTTTCAAAGGTAGGTATCAACTTAAAGGTTGAGCAGCAGGAGTGGAACGTATTCCTTAACAGCCGTAAGGACGGACAGTTTGATTTCGCCCGTGAGGGATGGCTTATGGATTACAACGATCCAATCAACATGCTTGAGATGTTCACAACAAAATCAGGTAACAACGATATGCAGTTCGGTCGTTAATCTGATTTTGCTATCATAACAAGGCCGCTCGTGCCATTCGCACGACGATGCGAATAACATGCAGAGTATATAGGAAGTCATACAGCTATTGTATGGCTTCCTTTTTTTACGTTTAAAGTGGGCTTTTCAGAGCGAAAAAAGGCTCTTTAAAAAAATATGATAATGGTGTAGAATTGTTATTATATAGTTTTAGAATGATGTTTGAGGGTGTGTGATGATTTTAGGACTAAGTGATACGGAAAAGAAATTTAAGACAGCGATGGATACGGCAGGTGCCGACATGACAGTGGTCAACAGCTGGCTTAAGCTGTATGTCAAAACAAAAAAGAATTCCTCCGGTGTTGCAAAGCGATATTATGGCGTGAAGACAGGCTTAAGCAGCCTGCTTTCAGATTTAAAGGAGCTTGAGCAGCAAGTTATTGGGTATCGTGAGCTCACAGGAACCGACCGGAAGCATTTTGGAGAGCTGATAAAGGCTTGCAAAGCGAAAAGCGGCATGTTTGACGATGAATTTTTAATCAGCAAGGTGGACACGGATTTTCACACGACTTTGGATTCTGTTGTAAAGCAGGGGGAGAGATATCTGTCATCCTTTGACAACGGTATCATTTTACAGAGTGAGATAGAGAATCTGATACACCTGACAAATGAGGGGCTTGAAAGGAAAAAGCCTGATTTGTTTGCTCTGTCATATTTCTATCTGGGGCACAGCAACAAAGAGCTTGCAGAGCTAAATTTCACACAAAAGACTAAGAGAGTGCATGAGATATATTACGAGGAGTTCTGGAAGGATATATTAAAGCAGCTTGAGGCATGTGTGAAGCAGGCTGAGGCCATAAACGATAAGTATGAGGGCACGACAGACCGGCGCACGGCAAGGATACTGTCGGAGCTTAATCCGCTGCTTGTGGGTGTTACAAAGCAATGGGGGCCGGAACAGACAGCAGAATACATACTGCGCGATATGTGCAGGATATTCAGGGATTGACATAGAAAATGCAGATTGATAAAGGAGCAGAATATGGATGTTATAATTTGGGTAATTATCTTAGGAGCTGTTTTTTACATTAACAAAAAATCAAAGAGCGCAGGCAGTAAAAACACGCAGCCAAACAAACCGAGACCGCAGCAGAAGCAGATACAGCAGATATGGAACAGCATGCAGAATACAGTTCAGTCGGGTATGAATGCATTGAACCAGACATATCAGCAGAAACCACAGCCACAGATTCAGCAGAGAGCACAGCCACAGCAGAGACCACAGCAGAGCAATCCGGATATAGTGCAGAGGGCCGTGAAAAATAACGCACGCTTTGCGGATGATACGACACAAAAAGAGCTTGAGACTATGCACGGACATAGCGAGGCACAGCAGAGGCTGGCTCAGGAGCACTCAAGAAACTGCCAGACACTGCATACCAAAGCGGCAGACGGTGCAAAGATTATAGAGGCTGAGACACAGAGCATGTTTGGCAGTGTTGAGGATCTGATTGCCATGGGATACAGCGGTAATCTGGAGTTTGAGAGAGATTTCCTTGGAGAAGGCTTAGACATGATTAACAACTTTTAAATAATAGGAAAAGAGGCAGAAATGATGGACAGAACACCAAAGCCCGGAGAGCTTTACAGGCACTTTAAGAATAAGCTGTATCAGATAGTTACAGTGGCAACACATTCAGAGACAGGGGAAAAGCTTGTGATTTATCAGGCTTTATATGATGATTTTGGGATATACGCCAGACCACTCGACATGTTTGTAAGCGAGGTGGACCATGAGAAATATCCTGATGTGAAGCAGAAATACAGATTTGAGAAGATCACACTTAAGGATCAGCCGGAGGATATGTCGGGAAAGAGGATCTCTTTGAGCACTAATGAGATTGCAGCTAATGCACCTGAAGCTGTGAGTGTTCAGACACAGGCATGTTATGAGCCGGCACCGGATGCAGATGAGGGCCAGGCACCGGATCCGCGTTTACTGGAGTTTCTTGATGCGGATACCTTTGAAGAGAAGTACAATATACTTATTTCAATGAGGGATATCATAACCGACCGCCTTATAGATGACATAGCGGTGGTTATGGATGTTGTAGTTCCTGAGGGCCCATTGCAAAAGCGGTATGATGATTTAAAGAATACGATAAAAACCAGGCAGTACTATGAATTTTCCAATCGGCTCAGATAGCTGTTGTGATATTTGCCGGATTCAGTGACATCCTCGCCAAACCAGTCAGGCGCTGTGAATTCATTTGCTGCGTCGACAGAGTCGAATTCAACCTCCACGAGTGTAAGAGGAGCCAGATCACCCTCAAATACATCAAGCTCTGCGGTCAGACCACCGTCAAGAGGTATGAGATAGCGTGTCTTTTCGATGAGACGACCGTCAATCTTTTGGACAAGATGGTCGTAGGCATCTTTTGTGAGAGGAAGATTGTACTCCTCGCGCACCATAAGACCGGCTCCCTTGTAGGTCATATAATAGCTGTCATTTGAGCGTCTGACTCTGACAACAGGCGAGGTGCACAGATAGCCCTGGGCGATTTTTTTGCTCGCGTAGCTGTCTAAATTGGAAGGAAGCTGTTTAAGTAAGTATTTTCTTTCGATTTCCATGGTATATCCTTTCAGGTTACTGGTAGATTTATAGTTACGGTTTATACTTTTGTTTTACCCTCATATCATTTATATATGATTATAATGACCGGTATTTAAAAATTCAAGGACGAACCGCAGCTTTTTATAGTATGATTAAAGGGTCAAAAGGTATCATAGTATTATCAAAGAAAAATAAAGGAGAAAAATATGATTAAAGTAGGAATTTTTATGGCAGACGGCTGTGAGGAGATTGAAGGACTTACAGTAGTCGATATAGTTAGAAGAGCGAAGCTGGAGATTGAAACCATATCAATCACGGAAAAAGCCGAGGTGACAAGCTCTCATCAGGTGACATTTAAGACAGATACCACAAAGGCACAGGCTGATTTTGACAGCTACGATGCAATCGTACTGCCGGGAGGCATGCCGGGTACATTAAACCTTGGCGCGGATGAGACCGTAGTAAAGACAATTAAGAGATTTGCCGCTGAGGGAAAACTTGTTGCAGCGATATGTGCAGCGCCTAGCGTGCTCGGTGAGAATCATATACTTGAGGGCAAAAAAGCTACCTGTCATCCGGGCTTTGAGGAAAAGCTGCTCGGTGCACAGTGGCTTGAGCAGCCTGTAGTTGTGGATGGCAATGTGATTACAAGTCGTGGAATGGGAACAGCTATTGCGTTTGCACTCGAGCTTGTCAGATACTTCACAGACGATGCCACAGTAGAGCATATTCGACAGGGACTGGTATACTAATACAACGTTCAGCAAATAATCATATTATTAGTATTATAACAAAAGAGGTCACACACCAACCCCATGGTGCGCGGCCTCTTTTTATGCTTGCATTTGAAGCGTACATTTGAAGCCTGCTATTGCAGAGCTTATTTCATCTGCTGCTCCTGCTTCATGATCATCTGCTTGACCATCTCGCCACCGATTGAACCGGCCTGCTTAGAAGTAAGGTCACCGTTGTAGCCCTCTTTTAAAGGAACTCCAAGCTCTGAAGCAACCTCTTCCTTGAAACGGCTCATAGCCTCTTTTGCCTCCGGTACAGAAGCCTTTTTACTACTTGATGCTGCCATAATGCAATACCTCCTTTTAAAACGTTATACACAAGCTGTATGTGTATGGAAATATTATGCCGTAAAATGACAAAAATATGTTTTGGTATTGCTGACAATTTATGGAATTATACACAAAAGCAAATTTAATGTAAAAAACACTGGAAATAGTGGATTTGTTGTGTTATAATCATCCAATGACTGGGCTTAGCAGTTTAAAAAGCATGCCCACATTACATTTGATGTACATACCATTCATATATATTTTTAAGGAGGATAACGATTGACATGAGTGTACAGGTTGAGAATTTAGAGCATAATATGGCGAAGCTTACTATTGAGGTAGCAGCTGAGGAATTAGAGAAAGCATTGGATTCTGCATATCAGAAGCAGAAGAAACAGATTAGTGTACCTGGATTCCGTAAAGGAAAAGTGCCAAGAGCTATGATTGAGAAAATGTATGGAGCAGGTGTGTTCTACGAGGATGCAGCAAACATTCTTATGCAGCAGACATACGCAGGTGCGGTTGACGAGAGCGGTGTTGACATTGTTTCACGCCCAACAGTTGAGGTTACTCAGATTGAGAAGGGACAGCCTTTCATCTACACAGCAGAGGTTGCTGTAAGACCTGAGGTTACTCTTGGTAAGTACATGGGCGTTACAGTTACAAAGATCGACACATCAGTTTCTGATGAAGAGGTTGACGCTGAGCTTGAGAACCAGAGAAACAAAAATGCAAGAACAGTTACAGTTACAGATCGTCCTGTAGCAGAGGGAGATACAGCAGTTATCGACTTTGAGGGATTTGTTGACGGAGTAGCTTTCGAGGGTGGAAAGGGTGAGAATCATCCATTAGAGATCGGTTCACACACATTCATCGATACATTCGAGGATCAGTTAGTAGGAAAGAACACAGGCGATGAGGTTGAGGTCAATGTAACATTCCCTGAGAAGTATCAGGCAGCAGACCTTGCAGGAAAGCCGGCTACATTCAAGGTTAAGATCAACGAGATCAAGGCTAAGGAGCTTCCTGAGCTTGATGATGAGTTTGCACAGGATGCAGCAGGTGTTGATACATTAGCTGAGTACAAAGAGGAAATCAAAAAGAACCTCACAGAGAAGAAAGAGACAGAAGCTAAGAAGACTAAAGAGGATGAGGCTATCCAGAAGATTATCGATAAGTCAAAGATGGATCTTCCTGAGGCAATGATTGAGACACAGTGTGAGACAATGGTTGAGGAGTTCGCTCAGAGAATCGCACAGAGCGGTCTTACAATGGAGCAGTACTTACAGTTCTCAGGCATGACAGTTGACCAGCTTAAGGATCAGGTTCGTCCTGAGGCTACAACACGTATCCAGAGCAGCCTTGTACTTGAGCAGATTGCCAAGGAGGAAAACATCGAGGTTACTGATGCAGATATCGATGCTGAGGTAGAGAAGATGGCTAAGGCATACGGCATGGAGGCTGATAAGCTTAAAGAGTACATGGGAGATGCTGAGAAGGAGTCTATGAAGAAAGACCTTGCTATCACAAAGGCCGTAGATCTTATCATGGACAACGTTAAAGAGCGTGCAAAGGCAAAGAAAAAGGCTGATGCAGAAGAGTCTACAGAAGAATAAGATTTTTGAATCAAGATTTGATGGACTGGCTCAGAAGCCTATTTTCTGAGCCGGTCTTTTGAGCTTTTATAAAGGAGGCATTTTATATGAGTTTAGTACCATATGTCATTGAACAGACCAGCAGAGGAGAGCGCAACTACGACATTTACTCCAGATTATTAAAAGATCGTATAATTTTCCTTGGAGAGGAAGTAAATGAGACAACAGCCAGCCTTGTTGTTGCCCAGCTTTTATTCCTTGAGTCTGAGGATCCGAATAAGGATATCCACCTTTACATCAATTCACCGGGTGGAATGGTTACAGCAGGACTTGCTATTTACGATACTATGCAGTACATCAAGTGTGATGTTTCAACAATCTGTATCGGTCTTGCAGCAAGCATGGGAGCTTTTCTTCTCGCAGGCGGTGCAAAGGGCAAGAGATATGCTCTTCCAAATGCAGAGATTATGATTCATCAGCCATCGGGCGGTGCAAAGGGTCAGGCTACTGAGATTCAGATTGCTGCAGAAAATATTTTAAAGACAAAGAAGAGATTAAACGAAATTTTAGCAGCCAATACAGGCAAGCCATACGAGACAATTGCAGCTGATACAGAGCGAGACAACTATATGTCAGCACAGGAAGCCGCAGAGTATGGTCTCATAGACAGTGTAATAACAAACAGATAATCAGAAGTTAGATGAATTTAAGAGGGTACCCCATATGGGATGCCCTCATGCAATAAAAGGAGTTAATAATGGCAGGAAAAAACGACGGAAAGATTCGCTGCTCATTTTGCGGTAAGACACAGGACCAGGTAAATCGTTTGATTTCCGGACCTAATGGAGCTTTTATCTGCGATGAGTGTATAGATATATGTGCCGAGATTCTTGAGGAAGAAGGCGTAGAGGGCCATGAGGACAAAAGCAGCGCTAAGGATGATATAAATCTTGTTACTCCGGAGGAGCTTAAGGCGTTTTTGGACGATTATGTAATAGGACAGGATCAGGCAAAGAAGGTGCTTTCGGTTGCTGTTTACAATCACTATAAGAGAGTTCTGGCAGGTGATACATCAGATGTAGAGCTTCAGAAGAGTAATATTCTGATGCTTGGACCTACAGGCTCAGGAAA
>ERZ779762.1159-NODE-1159-length-15291-cov-3.920517_pt1 | contig 15291 bp, 16 predicted proteins | sample MGYA00511887_ERZ779762 | MGnify/ENA primary metagenome ERZ779762 (study PRJEB29588, sample SAMEA2163052) | human gut metagenome | biome: human gut; feature: human-associated habitat; material: faeces | place: Denmark | collected 2008/2010 ...
AAATATGCAACATAGATACCAAGCTGTGCAGCTGCTCCAAGAAGGAAACTCTTCGGATTGGCAATCAGCGGACCGAAGTCTGTCATCGCACCAACGCCGAGGAAAATCAGCGATGGCAAAATACTCCATTCGTCTAACTTAAAGAAGTAATTTAACAGTCCACCATCCTGAATAATCAGCGGATAAATATTTGCCAAGAGCATACCAAACGCAATTGGCAGTAAGAGCAAAGGCTCATAGCCTTTTTTGATTGCTAAATATAAGAAGATAAAAGCAACCAATATCATGACATAGTTTCTCCAGTCAATACCGTCCTGGAAAAACGCTGTCTGTCGAATAAGATTTTCTATTACTTCCATTTAGTTTACCTCCGGTTCTTTTCATTTGCTGAATCAGTCCATAGTAGCCAGTACATTTCCTGCCTCAACCATATCACCAGAGTTCACATTGATACTTGCAATTGTACCATCCTGAGGCGCTACTACCTCATTTTCCATCTTCATAGCTTCAAGGATAATGATGGTTTGCCCCTTTTTTACGGTATCACCAACATTTACCTTAATATCAAGGATTACACCTGGCAACGGAGATTTAACGCCCGATTTTCCTGTAGAAGTTGCAGCAGGCTTTACTACTGTAGTTGGAGCCGGAGCAGGGCTGGTTGATGCAGGACGAACTACCGGTTTCACTACAGCTTTCGGGGCTTTTTCCATTTCTACTTTGTAAGGAGTGCCGTTTACTTCAACATGAGCGATATTATCTTCTATATCTCCAATGGCAACCTTATATATGTTACCGTTAATCTTATATTTATATTCTTTCATCGTTTTATCTTTTTATTGGTGACTTACTTTTTGTGGGGAGTTTCACGCAAGGTATAAATCTTAGAACTCCACGGTGAATAGCTACGTTTTACACGAGTAATGGTAAGAACAGTTTCTTCTACATCGTGTACATCGCTTTGCATTTCGTGCATAGCCATGGCAATTGCGGCGAATACTTCGCCTGGAGCTTCACCCAGTTTCTTTTCTTTGGCTTCTTGTTTGTCGGTAATACCTTTTACCTTCATGGCATTGCGCTTGCTCAGGTTGACAGAAATACGGCCTATAACTTTGAAAGCAATAAACAGAAGGAGCAAGCCTACGAATACGACACTCATAGCTGATATGGACATACCAATACCCACACTGTCATGTTCTTCAAACTTTTCCATCTTAGCGTTGCTGTTGATAGTCTTGTTGTTAGTGCTAGGAGTTACATACTTGTCTGCACTAGAACCTTTTACTTCCCATTCATTTGCAGCGTCGCTGACACGTGCGTATGATTGGTTTGCCTGTAATGTACCTGCAGGAACTATAATCTGATCCAATAATTTCTTGCCTGAATCATACAAGCCGATCCAATTGTTCGTTGCGGCATTCAGGGTGAAGTTGGTGTGGAAAGTACCACGGTTAGGTTCACCATCTGCCCAGAACAAAGCGTGCTGGCGAGGTTTGATCAAAGTCAATACATCACCTTTAGGGATAAAATAAGTAGCAGTATCTCCAGGCTGGCTGCTCACTTTCAGTAAACAACCGGCAAGGTCTGCGCTACCAAATGATCTATTGAATATTTCAATCCATGCGCTGTGTACTCCGTAGTCATCTTGGAAATTGCTTTCATTTTCAATCAGCACTTCATTCAGTACCAGCTTGGTGTTTGATTTCTGTTCTCCACAAGAACATAAACCCACCATCAGCAGCAAAGAAAGGAATATTCCTATATTTAATTTCTTCATGTTCAATTCTCAATTTTTAATTTTTAATTAAAGAGGAATATTACCATGCTTCTTAGCCGGATTGGTTAATTTCTTAGTTTGCAACTGTTGCAATGCACGGATGATGCGGAAACGGGTATTACGCGGTTCAATCACATCATCAATATAGCCATATTTGGCAGCATTGTAAGGATTGGCGAACAGCTTGGTGTATTCAGCTTCTTTTTCGGCTAGGAATGCGGCAGGATTTTCCTGTTCTTTGGCTTCGCGGGCGTATAATACTTCTACTGCACCTGCACCACCCATAACGGCGATTTCGGCAGTAGGCCATGCATAATTCATATCACCGCGAAGTTGTTTACAGCTCATTACAATGTGAGATCCGCCGTATGATTTACGCAGGGTAATTGTTACTTTGGGTACAGTCGCTTCGCCGTAAGCATACAGCAACTTGGCGCCGTGGAGGATTACGCCGTTGTATTCTTGTCCTGTGCCTGGAAGGAATCCCGGAACATCTACCAATGAAACAAGAGGTATATTGAAAGCGTCGCAGAAACGTACAAAACGCGCACCTTTACGTGACGCATTGCTGTCAAGTACACCCGCCAGATATTTTGGCTGGTTTGCAACAATACCTACAGATTGTCCGTTGAAACGTGCGAAACCAATGATGATATTTTTAGCGTAGTGAGGTTGGACTTCCAAAAACTCACCATTATCTACGATGGCGCTGATCACCTCATACATATCGTATGGTTTGTTGGGGCTGTCGGGGATAATTTCGTTCAAAGAGTCTTCCAGACGGTCGATAGGATCGGTACAGTCTACATAGGGAGCTTCTTCCAGATTATTTTGAGGAATATAGCTTAACAATTTGCGGATCATGGCTAACCCTTCTTCTTCCGTCTTGGCAGTAAAATGAGTAACACCGGATTTGGTAGAATGAACGCTTGCACCACCTAAGTTTTCTTGGCTTACATCTTCACCTGTAACAGTCTTTACCACTTTCGGTCCGGTAAGGAACATGTATGATGTGCCTTCCATCATCAATGTGAAGTCTGTCAGCGCAGGAGAGTAAACAGCTCCGCCTGCACAAGGACCGAAAATACCTGAAATCTGTGGAATAACACCTGAAGCAAGAATATTGCGTTGGAAAATTTCAGCATAACCGGCCAGCGCATTGATACCTTCTTGAATACGTGCGCCACCCGAGTCATTGATACCGATACAAGGAGCACCCATTTTCATGGCTTGATCCATTACTTTGCAGATTTTCAGAGACATTGTTTCTGACAGAGAACCGGCAGAAACAGTGAAATCCTGTGCAAAGATGTAAACTAAACGTCCTTCTATGGTACCACAACCTGTTACTACACCGTCGCCCGGATAATGTTTTTTCTCCATGCCAAAATTGGTGCATCTGTGTTCCACAAACATATCCATTTCTTCGAAACTGCCTTCATCCAGCAACATGGCTATGCGTTCGCGGGCTGTATATTTTCCTTTTTCATGCTGTTTTGCAATTGCTTTATCACCTCCACCCATGCGTGCTGTAGCCCGGCGTTCGATAAGCTCTTTTATTTTTTCAAGTTGATTGCTCATTTTACTTATGATTTTACAATTTACGATTAAAAAATATTTCTATTTACGCTTGAACCAGACTAAATACACTGATTTCAATCGTGAATAGTCAGATCTCGTGTTTTATGGTTTTTCGCAAAGCTCAGTCAGGACGCCCAAAGTTGATTTGGGATGTAAAAAAGCAATTTGCAAACCTTCAGCACCTTTACGCGGAGTTTTGTCAATGAGACGGATGCCAGTGGTTTCCGCTTCGGCTAACGCATTTGCCACACCATCTTCCACTGCAAAAGCCAAATGATGCATACCACCGTTGCCATTATTTTTTTCAATGAACTTTGCGATAGTGCTTTCGGGGCTTGTAGGTTCCAGCAGTTCTATTTTAACATCACCTACTTTCAGAAAAGCGGTTTTAACTTTCTGATCCTCTACTGTTTCGATATTGTAGCATTTCAGACCTAATACGTTTTCATAATACGGCAGGGCCTCTTCAATGCTCTTTACGGCAATGCCCAGGTGTTCAATGTGTGAGATTTTCATGATCTTATAATTTTAATAGTTTGGTTTTATACTCAAGTTTTCAGATAAAACTGCACAAAGAAAGTAATTTCGAGTTAAATAAAGAAATATTTCTTCAATTTTATTTCTTATTTGCGAGATGCTTCACAACACTTTAGACAAAAAGACAAAAATGAATTAAATATAGAATTTGCACAAGAGTTTGTTCAGCCACTTCCAACTGAAGCGGAACCAGCGGCGTGTACTGCTCTGCTTGCCGCCAAAGCGGAGTATAAAGTCCCTGTAACCGTGCTTTTTGAACGGTAATCCTGCATCCATGAATTCCAAATGTGCATATCCTTTTTCGTGAGCATAGGTAATAGGTGCCCATACGGCTAGAATACCGGGGTAAAGAAAAGCATAGGTTTTCCGCATACCTCCTGAGAACCACAGATAAGCACTTTCTTTTGAGAAAAGACAGATAGAACCACCTATGATTTTGCCTTTATATTTCACAAGAAACACTTTGGCTAATTCTTTTTCTGGGTTTTGCCATGCTAATAGCCGGAAAAAGCCGATGTCCGGGAAATGTTTTCTTACCTGTGAGGAATAGGCTTTTTTCAACATTCGTGAGAAATCTTGAATATCTTTCTCATTGTCGGCTACTTCCATGATGGCACCGTTTCTCAACGCTTTGTTTATTTGTCTTTTGCGAGACATGCTCAGCCGTTCGTAAGGGACTTTACTGTGCAGTGAGTTACGTACTCTTAGCCAATTAATGGCGAAATAGTTGTTCTTTCTGAAAGCTTTGTATCCGAATAGCGGATTTTCCAAGTTGCGGAACTCGATGAGGAACGATTTGCATAATACTTCGTTGGTGAGATGTTCCAACATTTCCCCGAACAGGTCTTCCTTATTCTGTTCTTCATCAAAATACTCGCCTGTGCCATAAATCTCGCATCGTTTGATGATTGCGGGGGGGAACAAGCGCATACTCTTCCGGATGACAGCCAGCAGTTTGCCTACAGGACGGTTTCCTATATAGGCTACGATAAGCAGAGGTTCGTATCCCCGAGTCATTTCAAAGACATGAAACAACTCGGTAGAATGGAAAATGTTTGTTCCAGGCAGAGGGGGAATGGCATTTCCTTTGCGATATGTACTTAATCTGACAGGCATCTCTAATTGCAAATTTATTGTTTTTTGTTTATCAATCCACATTCTAGTTGTATATTTGTGCAGAAAAATAAATTAACTGAGTATATTATGGAACAATTTAGTGACTTAATAAAGAACAGACGCAGTATGCGTAAGTTCACGGATCAAGAGTTGACACAGGAAGAGGTGGTTGCTTTGTTGAAGGCTGCTTTGATGGCTCCGTCTTCTAAACGTAGCAATTGCTGGCAGTTTCTTGTGGTAGATGATAAGGATATGCTGGAAAAACTTTCCCATTGTAAGGAGATGGGGGCAGCTTTTCTAGCGGATGCTGCTATGGCTGTAGTTGTGATGGCTGATCCGTTGGCTAGTGATGTTTGGATTGAAGATGCGGCAATTGCTTCCATAATGATCCAGTTGCAGGCAGAAGATTTGGGGTTGGGAAGTTGTTGGATACAGGTGCGTGAACGTTTTACCGCTACCGGGATGCCCTCGGGTGAATACGTGCATACGCTGCTTGATATTCCGTTGCAGTTGCAGGTGGTTTCCATTATAGCGGTAGGACATAAGGGCATGGAACGCAAGCCTTTTAATGAGGACCATTTACAATGGGAGAAAATTCACATCAATAAATTTGGAGGCAAGTAAACGTGGCTGCTGTCAATCATAAGGATACGTATAAAGCTTCTGCGGTGTTTCTCATTGTGATGGGTATGCTTTATCTGATCGATAAGTTTATAGGATTTGCCTCACACGGGTTGCCATGGGTTATGCAGAAAGACAATCTGTTACTGTATGCAGCTGTTATTTTCCTTTGGTTCAAGGCCGATAAGTCAGTAGGAATTGTATTGGCGGGTATATGGCTGATATTGAATATCAGTTTGGTGATAGCTTTGTTGGGGCAGATGTCTGCTTATTTGTTGCCGGCGGCTTTGTTGTTGTTAGGAGTTATTTTATATTTAGTTTCGACCCGATGATGAAAATAGTTCTGATAGGAGCCGGCAATGTGGCTACCCATTTGGGAATCGCTTTACAAAAGGCAGGGTGTCTTATTTTGCAGGTATACAGCCGTACAGAGGAGTCTGCTTCTGCATTGGCTGACAGACTTTTAGTAGACTACACAATTGTGCCGGATGAGATACGTCGGGATGCCGATTTGTATATTGTAGCGCTGAAAGATGCAGTTTTGCGACAATTGGCTCCTGTATTGGTGAAAGGAAGGGAGCAGGCTTTGTTTGTACATACGGCGGGTAGTATGCCTATGGATTTATGGAAGGGGTTGGTAAAACGCTATGGGGTACTTTATCCTATGCAGACTTTTAGCAAGCAGCGTGAAGTTGATTTCAATACCGTACCTTTTTTTATAGAAGCATCTGCTCCGGCAGAAGTGGGAGTGCTGCGTATGGTGGCAGTTCGTCTCAGTCCTAAAGTGTATGAAGTGACTTCCGGTCAACGTAGGCATTTGCATCTGGCGGCAGTCTTTGCTTGTAATTTTGCTAACCATATGTATGCATTAAGTTCACATATACTGGAAAAGCAGGGGATTTCTTTTGAAGTGATGCTTCCGCTGATAGACGAAACTGCCGGCAAAGTACATGAACTTTCTCCCACACAGGCGCAGACAGGTCCGGCTGTACGCTACGATGAAAACGTAATAAGCAAACATTTGGAGATGTTGGCGGATGAGGAGTCTTTGCAGGAATTGTACGAAAAGATAAGTAAAAGTATTCATGATCTCCCTTTGTCTGTTATTCAGACAAATAAAGAGGGAAAGAACTCATAAGTGGTATGATAAACTATGATTTAAAGAAAATAAAGGCATTGGTATTTGATGTCGATGGGGTATTGAGTGCGGAAACTATTTATTTGCACCCCAATGGTGAACCCATGCGTACGGTTAATATCAAGGATGGGTATGCATTACAGTTGGCTGTGAAATGCGGGCTGCATGTTGCCATCATTACTGGTGGAAATACCGAGGCGGTGCGTAAGCGTTATGAGGGGCTGGGTATCAAGGATGTTTATCTGGCTGCTGCGGTAAAGACCCGGGAGTATGCCCATTTGAAGGAAAAATATGGATTGCAGGACGAGGAGATACTCTATATGGGCGATGATATTCCCGATTATGAAGTGATGCGTTTGTGTGGGCTACCTTGTTGTCCTGCTGATGCGGCACCTGAGATAAAAGAAACAGCTGTTTATATTTCTCATCGTAATGGGGGGTATGGATGTGGCCGTGACGTGGTGGAACAGGTTTTGAAGGCTCAAGGAAAATGGATGGCTCATGAAAGAGCCTTCGGGTGGTAATGAAATAAAGAAAAGCTATGTTGGAAAATTTAGAAAAATATAAAATAATCCTTGCTTCCAATTCTCCGCGCCGCAAAGAATTGTTATCCGGCTTAGGTATAAAATATGAGGTAAAAACACTACCCGGCATAGAGGAAACCTATCCGGATACATTGAAAGCAGAGGAAATTCCTTTGTATATAGCTTGCGAGAAGGCGGCTGCTTACCGGAATACCATGCATCCGGACGAATTGATTATTACTGCTGATACCATTGTATGGTTGGACGGTGTAGTCATGGGCAAGCCTCATAACGAGGATGATGCACGGCAGATGTTGTGGAAGCTTTCTGGCAAGACCCATCAGGTGATAACTGGGGTTTGTCTGACTACTGCCAGGACTCAGAGAAGTTTTTCTGCTGTGACAGAAGTAACGTTTGCAGAATTGTCCGATGAGGAGATCGATTATTATATTCGGGTTTACAAGCCGATGGATAAGGCTGGTTCTTATGGTATACAAGAGTGGATAGGCTTCATTGGTGTCTGTGGAATTTCGGGTAGTTACTTCAATGTGATGGGACTCCCTGTGCAGTGCCTGTACACAGAACTGAAAAAACTATAAGTCTGTATGTGAACAGTAAGGGACGTGTTTTTGTTATTTATATGAACTATAAATAAAAAATAATTATGGCTTATAAAATAGCTTTTTACGACACGAAACCCTACGACGAACACTCGTTTACGGAGGCTAATGAGAAGTTTGGCTTTGATATCAGGTATTACAAAGGCCATTTGAATATGAATAACGTGGTGTTGACCAAAGGAGTGGATGTGGTTTGCATCTTCGTAAACGATACGGCTGATGCCGAAGTTATCCGGGCAATGGCGGATAATGGTGTTAAACTGCTGGCTTTAAGATGTGCTGGTTATAATAATGTGGATTTAGCGGCAACGGCAGGTAAGATGAAAGTGGTACGGGTACCGGCATATTCGCCATATGCTGTTGCCGAATTTACAGTGGCATTGATGTTGTCACTCAATCGTAAGATTCCTCGTGCCACAATGCGCACACGTGACGGAAACTTTTCTTTGCATGGACTTATGGGATTTGATATGCATGGCAAGACTGCCGGAATTATCGGTACGGGTAAGATTGCCAAGATTTTAATTCAGATATTATGTGGATTTGGTATGAATGTTCTTGCATATGATCTTTATCCCGATTACAATTTTGCCCGTGAACATCAGGTGGTTTATTGTACTTTGGATGAACTTTATCATAGTTCGGATATCATCTCCCTGCATTGTCCTTTGACAGAACAGACAAAGTATCTGATTAATGATTATTCCATCAGTAAAATGAAAGATGGGGTGATGATTATCAATACGGGGCGTGGGCAGTTGATTCACACCAATGCCTTGATAGAGGGGCTGAAAACCAAAAAAGTGGGATATGCCGGTCTGGATGTATACGAGGAAGAAGAGCCTTATTTTTATGAAGATAAGTCTGATAAGATTATTGATGATGACACTTTAGCTCGTCTTCTGTCTTTCAATAATGTGATTGTAACTTCACATCAGGCTTTTTTTACCAAAGAGGCAATGACGAATATTGCTCATACTACTCTACAAAACGTGAAAGACTTTGTTGAAGGTAGACCTTTGGTGAACGAAGTAGCGGTGGGGAGGGTCTAATCTCCCCTGTAGTAATACAATAAGGAATGGCGGGCTATAAAGTCCGCATTCTTTTGAACCAGTTCCTTTTCACCAAATTCGGGGAATTGTGCATCGGGGATATAGTGGTTGTTTATTAAATATTCCATCAGGTCCGGCGGACATTTGGTCGGGATAGTAAGCAGGCTGAATGCCTCTTGGGCAGCCGTTGCGGCATCATACATCGGGTTAAGAGGATCACTGATGTATTTGCATATATCCTTCGCCAATAGAATACCTTTTTCGGAATTTACCATCATGATGAAATCCTTATGTTCCTTCATTTGGGGCAAAGTGTGATTGGAATCGTCCGGCCATTGTAATACTTGGGTAAGGAAACTGTGTAGTTCTTTATAGCTTTTCAGATATACGATACGGGCACCATTTGTGCCTTGCGTGAACAATTGATAGGTATGGTGGTTCCTTTCCTTCATCTCGTCCGATATTTCGGGAATGGCAGGGTATAGTCCTTCTATCTCTTCCCAACATTCGGTTTCTCCGTTGGTCAGCAGGTCAATCCATTCATGAAGAAACAGGGCAAGGGGGCCACATGGAATGATGAATTTGTCGGTTTCTGTAACCTGTGCAATATATTCTTGTACAGATGGTTCTGTGAGATAAGTATGTCCGAACAGCCAGCGTAGTTTATGGTTTGCGTCCTCTTTTCCTTTGAAATCCATAAAGAACTCCTGTAACGTGGCATTGGCGGGAGCCGTTTCATATTCTTCATCCAATATCCGGAAAAATAAATGTGCAGTTTCTTCGATATTCCTGTCCATCGGATTGATATACAGATGTTTATATGGAGCCTTCTCTAAAGTGTTCCAAATGATGAAACGGATATCTTCCTCATTGATCTCATCTTTTATATAATCCGGTCGGATGGTATAGAAAGGAAGTGACGTATCATATAGTTCCAGATGCTTTTTGATGAATGCTTGCCATAGACCTAAACCTGAAATGACATCTTCAAAATAGGCAGCGGTGTAAAGACATAACTTCTTTTTAATGGATTCGGGAATCTCTCTTATCGTACAAGTGGAGTATAATCGGTTAGCCAGATCGACAAAATATCTGTCTGTAGTCTGTTGTTGGATATAAGGATGGATAGCCAACCAGTCTTTTATGTATAATTTTATGGTTTGCATATTAGTTTATTGGAATTATTTTTATTGCAAAGATATTCCTTTCATTGTAAAAAGGAAGGAGAATATCGGGATATTTACTTTATCTTTGCAATATTCTAACTTTGAAATACCTATAAAAATGGAAATAGATTTAACAACTCCTGCTTTATTGTTCTCAGCCATATCGCTGATTATGCTGGCATATACCAATCGTTTTCTGTCATATGCCCAGTTAGTACGCACGTTGAAGGATCAGTATCGTGAAAATCATTCGGCGGTTACGGCAGCACAGATTTCTAATCTCCGCAAACGCCTTTATCTGACACGTGCTATGCAGGTGACAGGTATCGGGAGCTTGTTGCTTTGCGTGGTCAGTATGTTTTTAATGTATATACAGCTTTACCTCATATCCGTATATATTTTTGGACTGGCACTGGTGCTGCTCATTATTTCTTTAGGCATTTCTGTCCGCGAGATTTATATTTCCGTCAAGGCGCTGGAACTGCATCTGAGTGATATGGATTCTTGATTTATCTTTTTGCAAAGATATTTATCATAAAGGAACAGGCTGTTAATGCGATCCCTGTTCCTACTACTCCTTGCCATCCAAACCAATGCCAGAATGTTCCGGCAAGGAATGTACCTACGGAACCACCTATAAAATAAGTTGTCATAAAAATGGTATTAATACGGTTGGCTGCTTTCGGGTTGAGGGCGAAAATCGTAGTCTGATTACTCAATTGGATACATTGCATACCTATATCTATAATAAAAATTCCGGTGATGATACCCACGTAAGAGTCCTGACCGAAATAAAGTGAGAACCACGCCACAAAAATCAAGCCACAACCTATGTAATTCAGTCGTTTGACTCCCAAAACATGTACATATTTTCCTATATACGAGGCGGTGAGAGCTCCTGCTATGCCGCACAATCCTAATAACCCTACAATATTGTTTCCTGCAAAGAAAGGAGCTTGTCCCATTTTGAATGCCAGCGAAGTCCACAGAGCTAGGAATGAACCGAAAGCAATTCCGGCACGTAAGGAAGAAATACGTAACTGGGGGTATTCTATCACTAATGAAAACAAGGATTTCATCAGATCACTATATTTCCCTTTAAAATTACATGGCATATCGGGTAGTACACGCATGATAATGATGAGACATATCACCATCATTCCCGCCGCTACAAAGAAAATAAACCGCCATCCCAAATATTCGCCGACGATTCCGCTGACTACGCGCGAAGCCAAAATACCAGTCAGTAACCCTGATACAATCATGCCTACATTTCTTCCTTTGGTTTTGGGGGTGGAGAATTGTGCAGCTATGGGGATAAAGATTTGTGGCATCACCGAACAAATGCCGGTCAGCAGAGAGGCAAATAAAATGAGATGGATATAAGGAGTCAGTGCGATGGTTAGTAATGAAACGACTAGGACTGTGAAATTGATTAGAATAATGGTTTTCCTTTTAAATAAATCTCCCAAAGGAATAATGAACAGCAATCCGATGGCATAACCTATTTGGGTAATCATTGCTATCAGGTTGGCGGTGAATTCGGATGTTTGGAGATCACGGCTGATGCGATTTAATAAAGGTTGGTTATAATATAAATTGGCAACGGAGATTCCCGCAATAATTGCTAGCGTCCAAAGTAAGGAGGCAGGTAGTCCTTGGTTTTCTTTTAATTCTTGTTTCATGCTGCAAAAGTAGTAATTTCATGAAAATCATGTTATCTTTGTAAAGAAGAAAAATAGAAATGAAAATGAAGAATTGTATAAAAACGGTCTGTTTTCTGTTTTGGACCTGTGTAATGTTTATAGCGTGTATTGATGATGATGTGGAGGAAGGTACTGTTGATTTACAAACAGGAGAGAACATTCCTGTTTTTTCTGTGGTAATGGATGATGGACAAATAATAACTTCCGAAACCCTGAAAGGAGAGGTTTCCTTGATTGTGTTTTTTCATACGGGTTGTCCGGACTGCCGGAAAGAACTTCCTGTGCTGCAAAAAATATATACGGATTACGGTCAAAGAATCCGGATGGTTTGTATTAGCAGGGAAGAGAGTTCGGCAGAGATTGTCCGTTATTGGGACGAAAATCATTTGACTTTGCCCTATTCGGCCCAAGAAAACCGCACGGTATACTATCAGTTTGCTAAATCGGGGATACCTCGTGTTTATGTCATAGATAAAGAGTTGGTTATCCGTAGTGTTTTCACGGATAACCCGTTGGCAAGTTATGAAGATTTGGCTGAGGCTATAGAAACCTGTTTGTAGTTTTTAGAGAGGGTAAAATCCCTAAAAATAGGTATTGTCAGATAATGATAAGCTCATTACCTTTGCCATCATAAAAACAGAATCACAACTGACTATACATGCAAATATTAAAGGATAACATACGTAGCCGTATTTTGGATGTAGCCAAACAACAATTTGAGTTGAAAGGTTATTCCAAGACTTCCATGCGTGAGATAGCTGTGGATGTAGGTGTTGGGGTGGGAAATATTTACAACTACTTTAAAAGTAAGGATGAGCTGTTTCATGAAGTTGTTCGTCCGGTTTTGTATGCGTTGGAAATGCTGTTGCAGGAACATCATGGAATACAGGGCGAGGATATTATGATGATGAGGTCGGAAGAATACTTAGAAACCTGTATAAACGAATATATTTCCTTGTATGACACCCACCACAGATTGATGAAAATACTGTTATTTCGTGCGCAAGGTTCTTCATTGGAATGTTTTCGGGAGAATTATACAGACCGTTCAACCGAATTAGTCAAAGTCTGGTTTACGGTGATGCAGAGAAAGTACCCGATGATAAATATAGCTATTCCCGATTTTATAATCCATTTGCATACTGTATGGATGTTTACTATGTTTGAGGAGCTTTTGAGGCATTCAATAGCGAAACAGGAAATGAAAGCTATTTTACACAATTATATTCTATTTGAGATCCAAGGTTGGAGGGCCATTATTCGAATATGACAGGTAAAATTTGTATATACAGACTGGTTGCTACAGTAAGGCAGCAGGAAAGGAGGAAGTCTTTACGGAGGTTTCCTCCTTTTTTTATGAACAAATTTGAATACCGTTCACTAATAATCCGTTTGATATAGTACAATTATATGAAAAAGAAGAAAGAAGGATTGTCCCGTTTGTTAGAGATTGCGGGACAGAAGAAAGGGTTGCTTCTGCTGGCAGGTTTGTTGTCGGTAGGTAGTGCCATGTGTATGCTTGTGCCCTATTGGGCTGTCTATGAGGTGCTGAAAGAGTTGTTGTTGCATGGCAGCAATCCTGTTTTGGCAAATGGAACTGAAATGATACGTTGGGGATGGATCGCACTGGGTGGACTTGTCGGCGGATTGGTTTTGCTGTACGCTGCCCTTATGTCCTCTCATGTAGCCGCATTCCGAATCTTGTATGGGTTGCGTGTCCGTTTATCCGAACATATCGGTAAACTTCCGTTGGGCTATCTGAACAACACTTCCATCGGGTCCATCAAAAAAACGATGGATCAGAATATCGAGAAGATAGAGGGATTCATTGCACATACTATCCCCGATTTGGTAAATGTGATAGCTACGGTGGCAGTGATGTTTGTCATTTTCTTCTCATTAAATGTATGGTTGACAGTGGCGTGTTTGACAGTTGTCGTATTAAGCCTTTTCCTACAATTCTCCAATTTTATGGGAAAGAAAGCGAAGGAGTTTATGCGTGTCTATTACGATGCACAGGAAAGGATGAGTACTTCTGCTGTACAATATGTTCGTGGAATGCCTATAGTAAAGATTTTTGGGCAAAGTGTATACTCGTTCCGCCAGTTTAATGCAGAGATACAGGCATACAAGACATTTGCTTTGAAATGCTGTGATACCTACCAGAACGGGATGATTGCCTTTACTGTTCTGCTTGGTTCAATGGTGACATTCATTCTTCCAATGGGTATCCTGTTGCTGAATGCCAACCCGCAATCTTTGTCACTGGCTGCGGTATGGTTGTTTTTTATTATTATGGGACCAGGTGTGGCTTCACCTATTTGCAAACTGACTTTCTTGGGTGGGAACACACGGGAAATCAATGAGGGGGTAGCACGTATTGACCGCATACTGGAGAGGCAACCTATTCCCGAGCCGGAACATCCACAAGTGCCGGAGAGGTATGATATAGAATTTCGTCATGTGTCATTTTTTTATGAGAACACAGAACAGGGAACACGGACGAAAGTTTTGCATGATATCAATTTCAAGGCACAGCAAGGGGAAATAACTGCGCTCGTAGGACCATCTGGTAGCGGTAAATCGACGGTAGCCAACTTGATACCGCGTTTTTGGGATGTAGAGCAGGGCGAAATCCTTATCGGTGGTGTGAATATCAAGCAAATAGCAACAGCAGAGTTGATGGATACCGTGTCGTTTGTCTTTCAAGACACTTTCTTGTTTTATGATACGCTGTATGAAAACATTGCCATCGGTTCTCCTTCTGCCGGTAAAGAAGCGGTGATAGCTGCTGCTGAAGCCGCCCAATGCCATGATTTCATAGAACGGTTGCCAGATGGTTATGATACTAAAATTGGGGATAAAGGTATATTTCTTTCGGGCGGTGAGGCGCAACGGATATGCGTGGCACGCGCCATCTTGAAGAATGCGCCGATACTAGTACTGGACGAAGCCACTGCTTTTGCTGATCCGGAAAACGAGTATAAGATGCAAATGGCCTTGCAGTCTTTGATAAAAGACAAGACGGTTATTGTAATAGCTCACCGTTTGTCTTCTATTGTATCAGCTCATCAGATTGTTGTCATGAAAGAAGGCCGGATTGTGCAATGTGGAAAACATAATATTTTATCTGTGAAAGAGGGGGTATATAAAAGTATGTGGGATGCTTATAGAAACGCTTACCATTGGTCGTTAAACAAGAATTAAACATATATTGATATGAGAAACAAGCATTTATTAAACAGTATTTTGCAGAATACAAGCTGTCCGAAAGGTTTTTGGGGTCGGATGATTTTATGGGGAATGAATCGTTTTCATGCTTCTTTGGCCCGTCGTGGTATGAAACAGGTAAACTGGCAACCGCAATGGACTGTCCTAGATATTGGATGCGGAGGTGGAGCCAACCTGAATCGTTTGTTGAAACAATGTCCTCAAGGAAAGGTTTATGGTATA
>ERZ779762.1160-NODE-1160-length-15283-cov-2.189979_pt1 | contig 15283 bp, 10 predicted proteins | sample MGYA00511887_ERZ779762 | MGnify/ENA primary metagenome ERZ779762 (study PRJEB29588, sample SAMEA2163052) | human gut metagenome | biome: human gut; feature: human-associated habitat; material: faeces | place: Denmark | collected 2008/2010 ...
AACTGACCTTTGAAACAGGTTTGTCCTCAAACAATTTCGTGACACTACTCCCCACGACACTTTCAACCCTGAACGTGAGATAGGCAGACATGGCCACCTTATTACTCCCTTCACCGGCCCAGAACCGGACTTGTAACGGTGCAGCCTGTACGTTATTAGCATCCAAAGATACCGTCTCTGGATTGACACCAATCCAAAGGCGTTCAGATTCAGCAACCAAATAGAATGTTTCTGTCAGTATCATATTATCATACAATTTATGCAGTGAATATACCGCATCCATCTGATTTCTAAACTTATGTTGTCTTCTCCTGATCTGGTCTATCACACTACAAAATGCCTCATAATACCTTTTTCTGGTTTTCTCCATATAACGATATTTCATCACTCGCAATACTAAAATCCATATCAAAATTATACTGCCAATGATGCAAATATACTCACCAAATCCCAGTTCTAAAGTTAAATGATAATGAACAATTGCAGTTATCATCAACACTAAGCTAAACAACACTATCGTAATATACCATATTTCATTTCGCGCACACCATTTTTTCAAATAATGAATGGGAATTTTTCTGTAAATAAAAAAACTTATTCCCACACTACAGACCGCTGCCAGGAAATTATTTAACCCATCCGGCAGCCGATCATAAAGCAATATCCCAAACGGGAAAAAAGAAATCAATTCTATAATTCCAACCATCAAAACACATAATATAGTCGAAATAATGCTGTCTCTCCATGTCTGTCTAAATACATATTTTATGAAAAGACACACAACGATATAACTTGTACTCGCCAGATAATCCGGCAACAAAATAAGATATATGGTAACCCCTGCCACAAAGACTATACTCTGATATATCGGAAGACTTTTTGCTGTTAAACCTTTGATAATAAACAGACTACATATAAGTTCAAATACTATCGGACATGCCACAAGCAAATACGCTGCCATCTTCTCACCCCCGTTTCACATATTCTTCGTACTCTTTGCGAAAGGTTCGTTTCATAACCGATCCCATGTGTATCAAATGCTTGATTCCCTTTAACTTCACAAATTGATTCACGTAATCTACGGATTCAATATATGCAATATTTACTGCTGTCCCTTTGACTGGGATGAGAAACACAGCGTCCTGCACTTGTTCCAGGAAACGTTTTAAAGGAAAATTAGGGACTTCGATACATTCTTCGCCGTCGTATACGTGCAGGGTTCGATTTTGATAAACGACGTATCGAATATCTGCAACGTCCACCGGATAAATGATACCATCATTGCGAAAATAAATGCGCTGCGGAAGCTTGGTACTTCTTTCTCCGCGCATCAGCACTTCTTCGACAATTTTCTTTACGTGTTCTTCATCAATCGGCTTTTCGATGTAATCATAACAATGTACCCGATGAAGCAAATCTGCTTCCAAACCGGCAAGAGATGTGATAAATACCACTTCTGCCCGGGCACTGGACGGACACTCTTTTATTCTTTCCGCAAAATGGATCCCGGAAAAGTCATTTTTAATTTGTGGGCGTAGTATAATATCGACTAAATATAGATCAATATTGTGTGTGAAAGCACAACCAAGAGCCTCTTCTTCATTTGAAAAGGCAAATACATTGATATTCAAATTCATTGCTTCAATCAACTTAATCAGTTTGTTTCTCGTCAACTCATTATCTTCCAATATAAGTATCTGTTTCATCTTATTCTTTCAGGCTGGATTTTAATAAGCTAATAAAATACTCGAGTAACCGAATTACAAATTTTGTACTCTTTTCTCTGGAAGCACTTGTAATAACCTGTTTGAATATTTCTTCTTCATCAAAAGGATCCCCGGCAACAAAATAGTTTAAATCGACTTCATACTCACGATGAATCTGGATTGCCTTATCCAAAGTCATCATTGTTTTGCCACTCTCGATCTTTTGATAAGAAGAAACATCCCAAAACAATTTATCAGCAAATTCCTGCTGAGTAAGCATAAGTTTTTCTCTAAGTTCTCTTAATTTTCTCCCAATTTCTACTACTTCCTCATCGCTTATCATTCTATCCATTGCCAATTTACACTCCTTTTTCCTTCATCATATACCAGAAAAATGGATAATGGTATGGATTTATATTCCGCAGTATCGGAATTTAATTCTTTACCTGCACTTTCAATTTCGCCATTTCACCATTTTGTGTAATAGCATAAACTACCGCTTTTCCCGGACTTTTTGCCGTTATTTTTCCTTTCTTTGATACCGAAACAACGTTTGTATCCGATACCAGATAACGGATCTTGGCAATGTGCCATTTGCATTTTTTCCCTTTTGGCAATACAACTTCTGCCTTGATTTTTTTGTTCCTGCCCGTTTTGAGCGTAAGTTCTGCCTTACCGGATATACGTACACCGGCAGGGTTATCATACGTTTTGCTGCCTTTTGTCAGCGCATGCAGTTGTAATGAACGTCCAAATACAACTTTTTTTCCATTGATAAAACGATATGCCCGAACCTCGTATTTATATCCGGTATTTTTCTTTAGTTTCTTATTTTCATAAGAAGTTTTCTCTGGCGAGGAAATGGTATAAATCCGTTTCAATTTCCGACTCTTCTTTTTACTATTGCATTTCGACGCATAGATAAAATAGCCATCCGCTCCTTTTACCTTTTTCCAACTTATGATCTGTTTTCTCTTTTTTGACACAATTGGCTGAATCAGCGCAGGCAATACCTTGTAGGAAATGCCGGCAGCTTCCGATTGCCCGCCTTGTGCCTGTTTATCACCTGATGAAGGCGTTGTCTTTGGTTTTGTTACCACTGTGACATTTACTTTATCCGGATTATGGCTGCACCGTTCGCGCTGTACCTCCACTTCCACCGTTGTCGTTTCATAATTTGCCGCATCTGCGCCAGTATAAACTGCTTTAATACGCACACTTTCCGTCTCCGGAAGATCCATTCCGATAAAATCATTCGCCACCTTCCAGTTACTTCCAGTTCCAAACAAATCTTCTGTAATCTTTGTACAGGTATATGGCACAGAGATCGTCGCCTTTGGTGCGTCCTCCGGAAGTGCTGCTTTGGAAATCGTATATTCTACGGCTGCCTGTACGTCCCCCTGCCGTATGACCGCTGTGATTGTTCCGGCTGAGATCAGATCTGTCGTCACATTTCCCTCCCGCAGATACTGGATTGTACCCGGCTGCAATTGATCATATTCCGACCACGAACCGCTATGTTCGACAACTGCTGCATGTTCCTTTTTATCATATACCGCTGACTGCGCCTTGACAACCTCTTTTGCCTGATGTGACGGATCCCACTCACAAACTGCCGTAATCGTATCCTCTTTTGCTGTATACGTAAAAGAATGTACCGCTTTGGTGTCCTTTTCGTTGGTATAAATCCTTGCACATTTCTCGTATCCATAATATACCGTATTGCCGTCATTCTTTTTCAAAATCGGATAGGCATCCGCATCCTGTCCGGAAAGTTTCTGATACCATACCTGCGTTCCATCGGAAACCTTTTGATTTAACAGATAACATACTTCACCGGATGCAAATGCTGCCCGTGTCTTTCCAATCCCCGCGCGCTCGTCCGATGCCTCTGCCTCCTGCTCCGTTTCCGCTTCATAATAACAGTTTTCAATCACTCCATAATTTTTCGCGATTGGATAAAGGATCTTACTTCTGTCCTCTTCTTCCAAAAACAGCCTCGTATCCACATTGTTTTTTGCTGCATAGCAATCTTTAATCACTCCCACATTAATGCCTGCCACCGTGCCAATCGGTTCGACAGCAGCACCCGGCTCAGTCCATGCGTTTCTTATTACCGCCATTGCACTGTCCAGCACCTGACAATTTTGTATCTGACCACGATTGATCGAGCAGACAACGCCTGCCGCTCCATAACTTGCTCCAATACTATCCATTGATACAGAAATATTTTCAAAGCATACATTTCGTACCGTTCCTTTTAACGTACGGCAAAAACCACCTGCACTCATTTTATTGCTCATATTGGAAATCGTATTTCCATTTCCCTCAAAAATCCCCCGATACATCTGTAAATTATTGGAAATTTGAACATTTTCCATATCAATATCCTGTGTGAGCCAGCCATTGACACGGTCATCGGATTTTATAATCTTATAAAACGTCTCCAGATCCTCTTTGCTTGAAATCTCTACATATTCAATACCATCGTTGTCTGTTCTCAATTCCAGACTTGTCAGATCCATATCTTCTGCCACAGGACTTCCCCCATAATAGCAGCACTGGTTTGTCTTTGAATAATATATTTTTCCTTCCCGAAGCGGAGTACCATACTCCATTTTCTGACTCTCTCCATCAATCGTTACATTGTAGGTTCGTGCCGAGGAAGTCATAACGACCTTAAGATCTTTATCAACCACTGTACTTTCCGAAAAATCTTCCCCTTGATCTATCTTATACGTATAAGTATAATGAACATCATCAAACAATTTTCCCACGGTAAAGCCTTTTTTTACTTTGATATTGCGGTATGTCGTTTCATTTTCTCCCTCTCCGGTCACAAACTGTACATCGCATAGGTCTGGATTTTGAACTGAATACAGCATCCCGCTGCTCCAGTCATATTCATAAAGATAAAACGTGCCACCAATTTCAATCACATTGCTGCCCTTACGAAAATATGTCTTCAATGAACCATCCGCTGCCGTCTTAGTAAAATATACCGGACATCCGTTAATCGAAGATACTTTTGTTTCCGCAGGAAACCCATCAGCTGACATTTTTGCCAGCTCATAACCACAGTCGTCAACCACTTTTCCTGAATAGAGGCTGCTTGTTCCGTTCACTTCCCCGACCCTTACATTTGGTATCTTAAAAACGGCATTGATCTCGCCGCTCATAAAACAATACTGGCTTTTGGTCTCCGTTGAGACAGCATCACACGAGATCGTTCCTCCGGTCATAAAAAAGCGGTCTACGTCATAAATCGAAGCACCTGCTGCCGCCACCTTTCCACTTTCCATCAAAAAAGTACCGTTGGAATACTCATACTTTCCGTAACAGCCCGCATTGATGAGGCATTTGGCATTGTTTGCTGTCAAAGAGGCCGCAGATTCTCCTTCGGCTTGTCTTATCGTCAGCTGTCCATAAAGTTGAAATACCGGCCCCACATTTTTCGCTATTCCGTTCGGCATTGTCTGCGGCATCGTAATTGTATTATTTCCTTTCAAATACAGAGTTACATTCCCTTCAATGTCCATAAATGGGAATAGCGTCTCTCTGGAATCCGATCCGACGCCTCCTGCCATATCCATTTGATATAGACCATTATTTTCAACTTCCACATTGTCTAACACAATATTGGCATTTACCCCTTTTTCCACCGAAATATGCACATCGCCATTCACCATCTTATTGCTTCCCGTGATCGTATACGTACCATCCTCCGTAATCGCAATGTCGATGTATGACGCCTCTTTTTTATTTCCGTAGAACTCGGTAATGGTCTTTGTCGTCACCAATGACGAATCAGATAAACTAAATGTTTTCGAGTTTTCTGACACTGCGGCACATACTTCCTGTGTATAGGCACTTATCGGCGGTATGACCGGCACTCCTGTGAGCATCGTAGCTGAAAGTGTGCCGATACATACTGCTTTCGTCCATTTTTGTTTCAGACGTTTTCGCACCCTCTTCGCCTGTGTCTGATTGTTGTTATAAAAAAACTGGTTTCTCATAATCTCTTTATCTCCTTTTCCTATATGAAAGTAATCTAATACTCTACACAATTTACATTCTTGCTACTGTACCGTTACCCGCACTTTTGCACAGATTCCGTTCAATGCGCTTATTCGGATTTCACACGTCCCCTTCTTCTTTGCCCGAAGTTTTCCAGTTTTTGTAACGAAAACTACCGTTTCGTCTGTCGAAGCATACCGAAGAACCCGTCTATGTCCTTTTGTCAGCCATTTCTTTCTCTTTCACTGTTTTACTGCTTTGGCATTAATCTTTGCCGTCCTGCCCACCTTCAAAGCAATTTCATCTTTTCCGACAATAATTTTTTCCGCATTTGTATGATAGCGTAAATTGTTTTTCGGAAAAATATAAGCAGGCCAGCCCTTTGATAATTTCAAGATTTTCAACTCAGTTTATTATACTACATCTTTCCTTATATTTCTATACTTTTTCATTCCTTTGTTCTACACGCTATGCTTATGCAATAGTTCCCCTGGCATTAATAATAGATCTCATCCATGAGAATTGCTTTTTCTCCAATCCCGGGATTGCTTTTCTTAACACTTCTTCATTTCTGCTGCTTTTCCTTTTTTGTACATCCTGTATCAATTGATCTTCACATTCTATTCGGTTTTTCTTTCTCTGTTTTTTATCCTGATATTCCATCAGATCGATTACTTTTTGTCCATTCCTCGTTAATACTCGCAGACGGCTTATCCGATCTACGCCTTTTTTGCTCCATCCCATTGGACGGCTGGACTCTCTTGCCGATAAAACATGGCTGATATGACCTTCTGCACTGCATCCCCAGACAGCTCCTCCGTCATCAATCCTTACCATGATCCCAAGCCAGTTATTTTTAATATACCATGCGCATTCCGTTACTTCCTTTTTCTTGTATTCCTGATCTGTCGAGGCATAGCATTTTTGAAGCAGTCTCATTACTCCATCAAAATCTCTTTCGTTGATCGCGCCATATATGAATTCTTTTGCCGCCTGCTGACTGTCGTCTAAATGTGTGGTTGCCTTGTGAATATATTTTCCCAAATGATATTTGTCCAATACAAACTTACTCTTTTCCAATACCCTGCATCCTGCAACGATCCATGGTGCCCCATCTCCGGCAATATATACGTTTTCCAGATACTCCGTATCATAGTTGTCGTAAATGTACTGCTGCACTTCCAGCCACAGATCCTCGTCTGCCTGAATATGAAGATTTTTTATCTTTTTCTTTTGAACCGGGATCTCTTCCTCTAATTCGACTTCCAGCTCATGGATCGTGTTTTTTACGGTTTGTTTTGAAACGACATCTTCTGTCATACATGCCTTTTCACCGCCTTTTTGGTAACTGGTTTCAACGGCTTCTTCCACAAACTTTGTTTTTACGGTCAAACTCAATCATTACATGCATCAAATCTTCCTCAAACCGAAGCGTATTTCCGGCAAAAAGATATTTTTCTAGAAATTTTTTAATTTTGGTAGTGTCATTTTCGATAAAATCGATTATACTGTTATACATAAGGCAGCTCTCCTTTGCGTTTTTTGTTTCGGCACTTAAAACTTTATACAAAGGAGCTGCCTTTTTCAATATTTATTTTTCCGAAAGTTTTTTTACGCTAACCCACCAAACAGATTTTTCATCCATCTAACATCTGACGGTCTCCTTTTTACCACACAATTTTATACAAGCTGCTTATTACCAGTTACTCTATTCCGTACTCTTTCATCAACTTCTCCTGAAGTTCCGGATCCTGCGTTGCCTGAAAAAGTTCTGCTGTACGATCGTCTTTGATCAGTTCTGCATTTAAGCGATTCACACGAGTAGAACCACTCTTTTCCCCTCGCTCGACACCTTTATCAAACATGATCGCTTCTATTTGGTCCAACACATCTGAAATCTGTCCCATCTTCGGTTCCCACATTTCCATCATTTGCCAAATTTGCTTCTAAAAAACGTTTATCACTGCTAAGTGCATAAAGCACATTTTGTACTTCTTCCGGGTGTTTCAACTTTCTCTTACCGCTTTCTTCTTCCAAATACTTACGGGTTTTTCCATAGCCATTGCGTTCATTTTCTCTCTGGTGCTCTTTGATCTGCCCGTTATAATTATTGAAAATATACCCCAGATCCCGGATTGGCATAATGTTGTTGATCTCCGACTGATTTTCGATCTGAATCATCGCGATAACGGAACCGTTTTTTCGCCATCGCATCCGCACATCTGCCATTACCTTTGCAGGTTTCCCTTCACTGTCCTTGTAGTGCATTTCCTGCGGAAGCAGCTCCAGATCTTCCGGCTGGATCACGTTTCTGCCATCATACAGGTTTACGTTACTGATGTCCGCAAACACTTCTGCTTCTTCCACAAGATTTTTTTCTGTTAAGTCTCTTGTCAATAAGTATCCTCCCTTTCTTCTCTTGCTTTCCAAAATTATGTGGGTAAAAAGTTTCGATAAGCAAGAAAAAATAGAATGATAGATATCAGACTTTTAAATTATTTACTTGCTTGGATATGATGATACACTATCCGGGCAATCGTGTCAAGGAGTTTTTTGTATTTTTTTGTATAGTTATGAGTGTAGTACCTAAGTAAATCAATTCTCTCTAAAACTATATAATATGCTCATGTCGTACAAAACAATAACAAGGGAACCATTTTACACAGTTCCCTTGTTTTCAATCAACATTTTATTTCTTTATTTTGACTTTCTTAACAGCACTCCATTTCCCATACACTTTCTTTCCATCTACCAGTTTGTATGCTCTCACTCGAACAAAATAAGTCTTTTTCTTTTTCAACTTCTTTATCGTAACAGAGGTTGACTTGACCGTTTTACTCTTGGCTTTTTTAAACTTTTTGTTTGGCGCATACTGAATCTGGTAACCGGAAACGTTTGTAAGTTCTTTCCAGGAGACCTTTGCTTTACGCTTTCCAGCTATTTTTAGTTTGTTAAACTTAACTTGCAATACTTTTACATCTTTTCCAATGCTTGCATTTTCGTTTGCATTATTTTTTGATGCAGAAGATGCTGCTTGTTTCCCATCCAATAAATGTTTTGTATTTGATGGCACTGTCGGCGATTCGGTCGGCTTGCTGACATTGCCACTTTCTGGTGTTTTAGTTGGTCCAGTAGTAGCAGTGTCACCTAATACTCTTATTTTGCATTTTGCTTTTTCTCCAGTTTCACTTACTGTTGCAACAACCGTAGTTTCACCACTTCCAATTGCTGTAACCACTCCTTGATCCGAAACTACAGCAACAGAATTGTCTTCTGACTCCCAATATACCAATGTCTCTGATTGACTAATTGGTGCAATCTGAGATGAGATTTTTAATGTTTCATCCTTTTTCAACGATGCTTCATCGCTTTCAAATGCAATCATTGCATAATCTTCTTCTGGTATATATTTAGCAATAACATCCATGTCTTCCGTTACACATTTATACCCGTCTGTTGACCATCCAACAAATTTCTTTCCTTCAACCGTCTTTGGTATAGGCTCTGTTGCTTCATCTAAATAGGATATCTTTTGTGTTTCAATCTTTTCACCTTTTTCATCCTTAAAAGTCACCTCATATTCTTTCGGTTTTACTTTTATGTATAAATCAAGGTTACTTGTTACAGAATCTGTTTTTGCGTTCCATTTCTGCGTAAACTCTGGGTCTTTATAAATTGAATCTATATCATATCCTTCAATTTCTTGTAAATCACTTGTTTCTATTGTCTTTCCTTCCTCGACAATTTGGGTTTGCAACTTATTTGTCAGTGCGTAAATGTTTACAATGTAAGAATTGTGCCGCACATAACTAAATACTTCCGCTTTCGTATAATCTTTCAATTTTTCATCAGATGGAATATCCGTTGTATACTTTGCAAGTTTAACATAATTTACAACCTTATGCTTTTGACGATACTGTATTCCCGTTTGGGTCTTTCCAATTACTTTTTCCTGTCGGAACCATTCTACACCATCGCGGATAAAATATGTCGTACCATCTTCTTTGAATCCTGCAATTGCCATACTTTTATCCAATTCAATTGTTTCATATTTGCAGTCTTTTCCATCAATTTTCTCTGGCGAATAGCATGTAGCTGTCCCCTCTGCATATACATAATGAGAATATTTATATTTTGTAGACGAACTATATACTGCCTGTGTTTCAACTTGTGCTTCAATATAGGTCGATTCATCTATAAATGGAGTATCCTGCCATTCTGTATATTCTGACCAAGAATCATCGTCTTTGGTCCATCCAAGATTTTCCAGTTCTTTCGCTTTGTCTTTGTATTCTGCCTGTTTTCTTTCTTTAAGAGCATAACCTGTATCCGAATAAATGTCATATTCCTTTTGATTTTCTCTTACCTTTTCAGGCAGTTCCGCATAAGGCATCCATGCACTTCTTGCGCCCTCATAATTAATAACATAATAGTTTTCAGATGTATCACTATCATTTTTTCCAGATACTTTTGCATAATACTTTAACACGGTAGCATCTTCTATTTCAATTGGCTTTGTATATTTTATCGCCGTTGCTCCGTGAGGATCACTTCCATCTAATGTATAATAAATTTCAGCATCCTTTGTATTTGTACTCAAAGTAACAGTTTGTTCTTTATCATACTCTCCGCTGTCTAAATTTGCTGTCGGATTACTAACTGTTTCTTTATAAACAAAATCTGGAACTAACGTTGTATCTTCTTTGATAATGACATCTGTAAACTCTTTTTCCTGTCCATGTGCAACATTTTTCCAGCCATAGAAAATACAATTATTTGCTTCTGTATCTCTGGAAGCTGCACTGCTTTACCATATTCAACAGTCTGTTCAGATATTATTTTTCCGTCAAATCCTTGAATTTTAACATCAAATTTTTTAGTTTTATAACGTGTACAGACAACAAGATTTTCTGTCACAGTTTCTACACCATCTGCTACTTTATCCCATTCAACAATTTGATTTTCCTCCGGCTCTTCCGCAATCGGAGTTAATAATCTTGAACCATATTCAAATTGCTCCACTTTAACTGAATTGGCTTTCCAATCCACAAAAACAACATCGTATTTATTAAGTTCATACTCTGCATAAATATCTTTATCTTCCGTAATATTTATATTTGTATCAGACCACTTAACAAATGTATAACCTGTCCTCTTTGTCGTTTCTTGTGATGGAAGTTCGGCAGCATAACCATCTACAACATCTTGTTCTGAAATCACCTTTCCATTATAGTCATAAAATCTGACCTTATGTGTCTTTTTAGGCGCCTTAATCGTATCCAGATAAATCGCTGTCGAAGTTCCTTCTACCCCAAGAGCAACCGTCATGTCTCCCGTTTTCACAGAAGGTTCCTCTCTCAGTTTAAAGGTAAATTTATAATTTCCATCTTTGTCTAATTTTGTCTGTGCTACGTATTCATTGGTATAATCGGATGCTTCGTCTACTTTATAAACAAACAAAGTTGCTTCTTTCCCAGCAAATTCTTTTCCCAATGTACCTGACACCGTACGTTCTTTTCCCGTACTGTCCTCCTTCATCATTTCATCCGTCAAATAGCGATAAACTTTTCTTTCTTGTACATTTCTTGTAGAACTCGCTGCCTGTTTTGTTGTTGACCACTCTGAATAGTCGGTCCATTTATAATAATCAAACCGTTTCCGATAGGTATTATAATTGCATCTTAAAATTGGAGTATTCGCAGCATTTCCCTCACCATATCCAATCCACCAATAACTATCTCCACATATACTTGCATTCTTAGCATAAAAAGCTCCCGCTGAATTCCATCCTAGACCAGCGTCTGTAATTATATGAAATTTCCAAAACTTATCTGTATATGTTCCATTTACCGTTCTATTAATAGCACCATAATTTCCATTACGACACCAGTGATAATACACATTTCCCACAAAACTTGTAGAAACGGTTGTTTTATTTGTATATGTTTCAGATGGCGTAACCGGTGCCCGATTAAATGATGCAAAAAATGAACTACCTGTATCAAAACCATATGGAAAGGAAGCGACATACTCAAAACTATTACTTCCTGTATGAACCCATGAACTTCCGCTGCATGTGTAGCCACTTAATGATGTTTCATAGGATGTCGTTGTTTTCTTATCCTGATAACGATACTCTTTTCGTTCTTCTTTCTTTACAGCATCTTCCGGTGGCTCTTCCGTACTCCAGTTTGTATATACAGAACTTTGATCTATTTCAAGTACGGCATTATTCGATGTTGTCGTTGTGATGGGAACCGCATCTGTATATTGTCCTACCACATAAATTTCGGCCAGTGAAGCTGCCTTATCATATGGAACAAAAATCTCAATTGTTTTATTAGTATTTTTCTTTACACTAAAAGCGGAAGATTCTGTCGAGGTAAGCAGTTTACCTTCTTTGGTTTTTAATGCTACTACCACTCTTCCTTTTGTTGTTGATTTATCCCAATTTGTTACCTTTGCCTTTATAGTATATCCTTCGTTATCACTTTCCTCTGAGTCGTAATCACGAGTTGCCGAAAGCAATTCCGCATAAATAGGAAAGTTCTCATTATACCATCCGATACATGTATTCAATGTAGTATTCGCCGTAATACACTTGTAATCCTTATCCCAACCATCATACCCTGTCTTTACGTATCCCGTTGGCATCTTAAAGTCCACAGGATTGGCAGAACTATAGTAATCTACTTCTTCTGTTCCGAGTACTTCCTGTGTAGTCGAATCTACATAACGGACTGTATACCGATTAATCTGATACTCAGCCTTTACTACAATATCTTCTTTTACATTTGAAAAAGATTTTGACCATTTTTTAAATGTATATCCTGTGTGTTCCGGATCTGCAGGAGCATTCGCAGTTCCTCCATAATGAATTGTCTGCTTACCAAGTTCCACGGGTTCTGTTCCCACCGGAACATCTACAAAACTGTCTGCATCCACAAATGTTACTGTTACATCTGGGTGTACCGTAAATGAAACCTCATTTGACTGACCTTTGGTTCCGACTTCATTATATGCTTCCACCTTAGCATAATATGTTCCTACTTTTTGTGCCGCTTTAAATGCATATTTCGTTCCCGTTACCTGCCCTGAAGTTTCAATCAATTCATTGTCACTATTATACAAATATGCCTTATAATATTTAGTATTTCTTGTAGCATTCCAATTTACTGTTGCGGAACTTTCAAGTCCTATATTTTGGTAATTGCTAGCAATCTTTAAAGTAGGGATATCGGGTTTTGTAGCTGTTGTACGAAAACTGCCTACCCCTCCCTGTTTTTCCTGACCATTGACAACTGCCCATATTTTATAATAATATGTCGTGCCATAATTTAATTTGTAATAATTTCCAATATTACATCCCATATTTCCTGAATAGGTCTGCCCACTCACTGTAATCTTAGCCATTGCTCCCGTATTGGGTCCAACATAAAACCCCCATGAGTTTACATTTCCCGCTGGAGACATAGAGCCTAAAATACGAGCATCATTGTTCGATATATTTGTGGCACCGCAAGTAGTGATTTGGTAATTTGGAGTTACTACTGTATCATTTCGATACACAAAGCCATTATACCATTTTTTATAACGACTCAATGGCTGCGGGTTAGTATTTCTCCTCACGTTCCATGAATCATAGCAATATAGTATACCCTTTTCTTTGGATAATTGATTTGCGATCATCACATAATGGGTAAACCCTTCTGGTGCCAACACTTTTACAATTGTATAATATCCCCCATTAATATTAAACCATAATTGCGATGAAGCCGCCCCCCAATCTCCTATATATGTTAAACTTTTTCCCTTTTGACGTGCATATATACTGGGAGCATTTCTTCCATTAAGTTGATTCATACCACTTATAAATCCATTGTTTCTCTGCCACAAATAGTATGCATCTGGATTAAGTGTGCGATCAATACCTGTTTCATAAAGCAATTTTGTTTGTGCCACAACCCAACAACCATAATCTCGCATTCCTTGATAATCGGACTGTCCTTGTCCCCAATATCGATAATCGCCTCCATATGCTGCTGCCTCTGCCTCCGTTGATGTGCTCATATGTTCTTTTACCAATGGAATTCCCTCAAACAGTCCCAGTGCCATACATACGCATAGAACCATAGCAATCACTTGTCTTACAATTCTTTTCCTCATACTCATCTTCCTTTCTTTTTTCGAATGGAAAACTACTTTTTCGCAGTTTTCCATTCTTCTCTTCTTACATTTTGACTACTTCTGAATTTTTATATCATAGGTATTTGCAGATCCACCAGTTATCACACCCGCGTTTTGATATCCACTTCCACTATAATCGGTAACTCTCACATAATATGATTTTCCTATTTCTAATCGTAAATTGTTGTATTCACCATTAGAAATGTAAGCATACTCCTTATAAGCATAGTTGTCATCATCATTGGATTCATACAAATAGGCAACTCCGGAATTTACTATACTATTATCTGCTTTCTTTACAGTGCCTTTTGCTTTTACAAAATTGGCGTCAAGCTTAACTAAGAAGGTACACAAAGAAATGTCTGCCATTGGGATGCTCATAATTTATCCGCTCCACCTTTCCCGTTAATGTATAAGTTTTTCCTTCTTTATACATTTTTGTTTTGGCACAAACGTTTTCACATTTTGTTGCAGCTGATACACAACTTGCTAAAAACAAACCAATTAGCATTACTTACAAATATTTTTTCAAACCATCTGCCCTCCATAATTTTCTAATCTATCAACCAATTAACTACCCAGCTTTTATCAAGTTCCAGCCCACACCATTTGCCTTTCCAATCATCACTGCTGCAAAAAGCATTTTCTGCGGTCATTTCTTGGCTAGAATTTTTCTGATTATTTTTAACTACAACACGCACTTTTCCAACCGTCTTGTATACCCATTTATTGTTGCGATCAGAAAGAATTAAATTAGGATATGTCAATAATGTTGTGACCGGACTCAGCATATAACTCCACTGCTTACTTTTACTATTTGAATACAAGTAATACGAAGTGATACATGTACCTTCATTAAATTCTTTCTTTACGATCCAGTTTTTCCCCAACGCCTTAATTTTTCCACTTTCTAATTGCTTGCGTTGTTTCGCTGTCCTTACTACATCTACCGGACATCTGCCAGTACCTTCTAAAACAATCTTATCATCCTGCATTTTTGCCGAATTTATCTTTAATTCAAGTATTTTTTCCTTTCCGTTAGCATTAAAAAGATTTGTAATTTTTTTGCTTTTCACTTTACAAAGAAACTTGTCTCGATTTTTTGGTGTATTTCTATGATACCCATAGACTACTCCCTTGTTCTTTTTAAAGAAATTTTTGTACTGCTTTTCTGAAATCCATTTTCCATTTAAATGAGGTTTTCGCACTGTACATGAATCGTCGTACCAACGATATCCAATTTCGCCTATTTTCTTCAGTTTTCCCTGCTTATTGATGGCATACATGGAATTATTATTACTTGTTCCACCATCATAAAGTATCAAACATTTTTTGTTTGGCAAATAAGACACATTCTGTTCTCCTTGTATTAT
>ERZ779762.1163-NODE-1163-length-15226-cov-3.055501_pt1 | contig 15226 bp, 12 predicted proteins | sample MGYA00511887_ERZ779762 | MGnify/ENA primary metagenome ERZ779762 (study PRJEB29588, sample SAMEA2163052) | human gut metagenome | biome: human gut; feature: human-associated habitat; material: faeces | place: Denmark | collected 2008/2010 ...
TCTGCATGGTTTACGTTATTTATAGAGGAAAAATATCAAAAGTGCTATTGATTGCAGTTTTAACAATGGTAGTAATGGGAATTTCAGAAGCAATAGTGGCAGTATGTATTGGAGCAGTTGGTGTAAATCCGATTCAGCAAAGCGGTTATTATAATTCTGTTTTTGTTGCACTGTTTTTACCAATGATACAGTATGTACTTGTTATGCTCGTAAGAAATTTTGTAAGTTTAAAGGAAGATGAATCAATACCAACATCGTATTGGATGATTACAATAGTTCTTCCTCTTATTACGCTGGCGTTTATTATCATTTTATATATAGAGGCTACACTGCCACTGACTTATCTGGTAATATGCGGCGTTCTTTTGATAGTAATTAATTTTATGACGATTTATCTGTATGATAATACCATTCGAAATATGCAGGCGCGAAAGGAAAATGAAATCCTGGAAGTACAGAATCTTTGCCAGCAGAAGCAGGCAGAATCCATGCAAAATGTGATGGAGCAGATCCGTGGAGAGCGCCATGACTTTTATAAACATCTTTCTTCTCTTCGGCAGATGCTTATACAGGAACAATATCCGGGTGCGAGAAAATATGTTGATGAACTATTTGAAGAAAGAAATGCCATCTCAGCAAAAATAATTGCCGATACCGGAAATTATACATTGGATAGTATATTGAATTACGAATATGAGAGAGCAAGGACTTATGACATAGAGATTGAGTATGATTGTGAAATTCCGAAAGAACTGGAACTTTCGCCAAAAGATATGAGCATTATCCTGATGAATCTTTTGGATAATGCGATTGAAGCTGTCCGCAAAGAAGAGAAAAAGAAGATTACGTGCAAAATCGTGTATCGAAAACCTCAGCTGCTGATCCGGGTAACGAATCCATGTACCGGAGAAACGGGAACACTTGGTAAGACTACCAAAAAGAATGCGGTAGAACATGGTTATGGATTAAAAAATGTAGAAAAAGTGACGGATCAATATCTGGGAACGATGAAGGTAGAGAGGAAAAAGGATGAATTTGATGTCAAAATAGGGCTGAATTTATAAAAATATTGTCGTCTATCCTCAAATTGTTGTCGTCTGTCGCGATTTTCGTTTTTAAGAAAAATATGTGATATACTGATGCATACACAGGTCATCCAACTTCGCCGGGTGATCTGGTATACTTCGGTATGTCACATTTTTTTGGCGAAAAAAAGGAAAAGGAGGGACATAAGACATGAGAAAGGGACTGATCACAAAATTGATGGTAAGCCTGTCAACCGTGATGGCATCTTTGGCAGTTGTAGTAACATCCGGATTGACAAATTCTACATGTGTATTTTTCCTGTACCAGCCGGAATTGCCGGAAGGTGCAGAAAAACTGCGTCGTAGATAAAGGGTGAAGCAGCTTGCTGAAAGACTGGTAACGGGCATGATAAGGTATGGAACGGTTTCCGATGAGGACAGGGAAATTTATGTGTTTGGAATTTATCAAACGATAATTTCCGGCTTAGAAATCCTTCTCATGCTCGTTACCGGTATTTTATGCGGAGTCGGATGGCAGTGCGTGATATTTTTGATTACTTTTATGTTGCTGCGCCGATATGCAGGAGGTTATCATGCATCGACACTGCCACGATGTGTATTGATGTCATGGAGTATGGTATTTGGTGCCTGTATCTGGGCAAAATTTGTACTATTGGACATATGGATACAGACGATATTATTACTTCTGACAGGATTGGTGGTCTTTACATTTGCACCGGTTCAGGATCGTCATAAAAAGTTATATGACTATGAAATTAAAAAATATTGGAAGTATTCGCTCATAATCTGGTGTACTTATGTTGTGATTTACATAATTTTAAGCATTGGTAATTATGACCGTTATGCACAATGCATCGTAATCGGAAATGTGATGGTTTCCCTTGTGATTTCAATGGCGGTGCCGTGGAAGGAAAGCAACAATATTTTTGGAAAGAAAAGGAAATTATGATGGAAGTATCAATTAAACCACTACAAAAAGCCACATGGGAAGAATGCAGCGATAATACAAAGTACATTACGGGAGTATATGAATATTTACTTTCCGGTAAAGCGATTCAGGAAGAGCAGAAAGTTTTTTCGGATATAAAAAGATGTATCGATCATGGATATGTTGTCTTGTTTGGAAAAGACTGGGAAAAAGATTGGATGATTTATGGCTATGACGAGGAAACAAATCAGATTGTCTGGACGCCTTGTGATGAGGAATGCAGTGCCCGGGAAAGTTTGTTTCCTTTACTGGAAAGAGCGGGATTTTATGCAAATGGAGCGGAAGAAAGAGTTCTGCATCTGCGTCCGGTACGTGAATCCCCTTTTTATCCTAAAAAGAAAAATGGCTGAGAGGAGAAAGGTTTGGCGATAAAACAGAACCGTGTACAAAAGATAAAGGGTATTGAACTTATATTTAGAATATTTTTATTGTTTGTTGCTACATCAGTAAATATAAATGCAAAAGTAAAAGAATATTACGGAAATAGAATAATTGGCAAATATAATTCCGGCTGCACTGGATTTAAGAAAAAATACAAAACTTACTTCTGTCAAAGTGTATACGGGAAAACCAAAACGGAAAAAGAAATCAGGATATTACTATTATCAGCTAAAGAAAAAAGTAACGATATTATAATTATACGATTCGGTTGTTATATCTGAAACATTCTCGTGACTTATTCCTCCATGTATGGTATAATAGAGCAAATATGCAAAGAAAAAGAAACGGCATCCCAGGATGCCGGAATGGAGGTATTCATGAACGAGAAAGCAAATGCAATTCGGGATGCCAGACAGCTCGGATTGCCCAAAATGCTGCTCCTTGGCTTGCAGCACATGTTTGCAATGTTTGGTGCTACGATTTTGGTGCCAATTCTGGTAAGCAGCTATTATGGGGATGTATCACAGGGGAGATTGATTCAGGTTACACTGTTTTGTGCAGGTATTGGAACATTATTTTTTCATTTAATGGCAAAAATGAAAGTTCCTGCTTTTTTGGGATCTTCTTTTGCTTTTTTGGGAGGATTTGCGACAGTAGCAAGTTTTAACGATGGAAAATATGCGGGCATGAGCGGAGATGACAAACTTGCTTATGCAAGCGGAGGAATTGTGATCGCAGGACTTTTGTACCTGATCTTGGCACTGATCATTAAACTGGTTGGAGTGAAAAAAGTAATGCGTTTCCTTCCACCGGTAGTAACGGGACCGATCATTATATGTATCGGACTGAACCTTGCGGGATCCGCAATCGGAAATGCTTCTATGAACTGGCCTCTTGCGCTGGTTGCACTTGTGACAATCATTATCTTTAATATATGGGGAAAAGGAATGTGGAAGATTATTCCAATTCTCATGGGAGTTGTTATTTCTTATGTTGTTGCGTGTATATTTACTGCGTGCGGCATTCACAATACAGATGGATCTACCATCGTAAATCTTACTTCAACGATCGAAGCCGGATGGATCGGTATTCCGGGATTTGAACTTTGTAAATTTGATCTTTCGGCGATTCTTGTTATGGCACCGATTGCCTTGGCTACCATGATGGAACATATCGGTGATATTTCAGCTATTTCCGCGACAGTAGGAGAAAATTATATTGAGGATCCGGGCCTTCACCGCACTTTGATCGGAGACGGTATTGCGACAAGTATTTCTGCTCTGATCGGTGGACCGGCAAATACGACATATGGTGAAAATACAGGTGTATTGGAACTCAGTCGTGTACATGATCCGCGAGTGATCCGATTGGCAGCAATCTATGCGATCATACTTAGTTTTATACCGAAAATGGCATCTTTGATTGGATCTCTTCCGACCGCGATCATCGGCGGTGTCAGCTTCATTCTCTATGGAATGATCTCTGCGATCGGAGTAAGAAATGTCGTGGAAAATAAAGTGGATCTGACAAAATCCAGAAACTTAATTATTGCAGCCGTAATCCTTGTCAGTGGACTTGGATTTTCAGATGGTATTACATTTACGATTGCAGGAACGGCAGTAACACTTACCGGACTTGCGATTGCAGCATTGGCTGGTATTATTTTAAATGCAATTTTGCCGGGAAAAGATTATGAATTTGAATCGGCAGTAAAGGAAACGGAGGAATAAATTATGGCAGGACAAGTTACGTATCTGGATCACCCATTGATTCAGCATAAAATTTCAAGATTGAGAGATAAGACGACAGGAACCAATGAATTTCGTTCACTGGTAGAGGAAATTGCGATGCTTATGGGATATGAAGCACTTCGTGATCTTCCGACCGAAGATGTAACGGTGGAGACACCGATCGAGACGTGCAAGACACCGATGATCGCAGGAAGAAAAATGGCAGTAGTGCCGATTCTTCGTGCGGGGCTTGGTATGGTAAGCGGAATTACGGCGCTTGTGCCGACCGCAAAGATCGGACACATTGGATTGTACCGTGATGAAGAAACACATGAACCACATGAGTATTACTGCAAATTGCCGGATCCGATCGAAGAACGATTGATCGTAGTGACCGATCCTATGCTTGCGACAGGTGGTTCTGCAATTGCAGCGGTTGATTTTATTAAACAGCATGGCGGCAAAAACATTAAATTTTTGTGCATCATTGCAGCACCGGAAGGCGTAAAACGACTTCAGGAAGCACATCCGGATATCCAGATCTATGTAGGACATTTGGATCGCGAATTGAATGAAGCGGCATATATCTGTCCGGGACTTGGTGATGCCGGCGACCGTATTTTCGGAACAAAATAAAATTTGAATAGTTATAAATAAAAACATACCGGGGGGATGCATCATGGTATTGGACTGGAATAAGTATGTAGAGACAGCAAGACAGGTATCCGCAGAGGGATGTGTGCTATTGAAAAATGAAGCACATACTCTGCCGCTGCAGGAAGGCTGCCGTGTTGCAGTATTTGGAAGGATTCAAAACAATTACTATAAAAGTGGTACCGGTTCGGGAGGAATGGTAAATGTTTCCAAAGTAACCGGGATTCTTGATGCTCTGTTGGAAGAGCCGGGACTGCGTGTGGATGAAACTGTGCGCAAAACCTATGAAGAATGGGAAAAAGAAAATCCATTTGATGAGGGAATCGGCTGGGCCAATGAGCCGTGGTCGCAGGTTGAGATGCCGCTGGAAGAAGACTTTGTCCGTGAAGCATCTCTTCGAAACAATACAGCACTGGTAATTATTGGAAGAACCGCTGGGGAAGACCGCGATAACGTCGATGCAGAAGGCGCATACAAACTTTCAAAGACCGAGATTGATATGCTTGAAAAAGTTACTTCGTATTTTGAAAAGACAGCCGTTCTTTTTAATATCGGAAGTATCATTGATATGTCGCATCCATGTTTGCAGGCATGTCAGGCACAGATGATCGTGTGGCAGGGCGGCATGGTCGGCGGCTATGGGGTCGCGGATGTGCTGACCGGGAGAGTGTCGCCGTGTGGTCATTTGACCGATACGATTGCCAAAAAGATAGAGGATTACCCGTCTTCGCCGTATTTTGGGGGCGAAGAGAAAAACTTTTATGTGGAAGATATCTATGTCGGCTACCGGTATTTTGAAACGGCGGCGAAAGAGGAAGTGCTGTATCCATTTGGTTATGGGCTCTCTTATACGACATTCCGCGATACGTGCATTGATTTTTCCATTCGTGAGGATTTTGGATGTGAGATTCAGGTGCAGGTGAAAAATACCGGAAAAACAGCGGGAAAACACGTGGTACAGGCATATGTTGAGGCACCGCAGGAAAAACTTGGAAAGCCGGCGCGGAGCCTTTGTGGATTTGCTAAAACCGGAGTGATCGAGCCGGGAGAACGAGAACTGGTAAAAATTTCCATTCCGTTTTCTGCGATTGCTTCGTATGATGATTCCGGTGTTACCGTTGCGCCGCATTGTATGGTGCTTGAACCGGGAAAATACCGGATCTACGTGGGCTCTGATGTCCGTAATGCCGAAGAAGCAGCAAATTTCGAGATTATGCAGCAGAAGGTGGTTGAACAGCTGCAACAGGCACTTGCGCCGGTAGAAGCATTCGAACGCTTCAAAATGAGTAAAGATGAAAATGGAAAATTTGAACTGACACGCGAACCGGTTCCGACAGGCGGCAGGCAGGAAGCGAAAAAACGCGCAGAAAATATGCCGGAAGAGATCGCATACACGGGAGATAACGGGTATGTACTGAAAGATGTGGCAGACGGAAACATTACGATGAACGCGTTTATCGCACAGTTTTCCGATGAAGATCTGTCGTGCATCGTGCGAGGAGAAGGTATGGGAAGTCCGAAAGTAACGCCGGGTACAGCAGCGGCATACGGAGGTGTTTCGGAACATTTGAAAAAAATGGGTATTCCCTGTGGCTGCTGTTCCGATGGGCCGTCGGGAATGCGGATTGATTGTGGAAAGAAAGCATTCAGCCTGCCAAATGGGACATTGATCGCGTGTACATGGAATACGGCGCTGGTGGAAGAGTTATTTAAGTACCTCGGATTGGAAATGATTTCCAATAAGATTGATAATATTCTGGGGCCGGGGACCAATATTCACAGACATCCGTTAAACGGGCGCAATTTTGAATATTTTTCAGAAGATCCCCTTCTCTCCGGTAAGATGGCGGCGGCAGAGATCCGTGGTTTGAAGAGACAGGGCGTGACGGGAACACTCAAACATTTTGCCGCCAATAATCAGGAAAAGAAACGGCATGATGTGGATTCCATCGTTTCCGAAAGAGCACTTCGTGAGATCTATCTGAAAGGTTTTGAGATTGCGGTAAAAGAGGCACACGCGGATTCTGTCATGACGACCTATGGACGTTTGAACGGAGTCTGGACTGCCGGAAGATATGAATTAAATACATCCATCCTGCGCGATGAATGGGGATTTACCGGTATCGTGATGACGGACTGGTGGGCGAAGATCAACAACCAGTCCGGGACAGAAGGCGTTGGAAATGACTTTGCATCCATGATACGCGCGCAAAATGATATTTATATGGTGTGTCCGCAGGGCGACGAAAACTGCACGGACGATAATACCTTAAAAGAACTTGCGGCTGGTACGCTGACGCGGGGCGAATTACAGCGAAGCGCTGCCAATATCTGTGGTCAGCTTATGAATCTGCCTGCGTTTGCGAGGATGAATGGTGAGGCGGAGACCGTAGAGATTCTCCATAAGCCGAAAGATAAGTCCGATTTTAATATGGAAGATATTGTATATTATACATTTGATGAAAAAGGCGAGATCCCTATGGATGGAATCGATACCTCAAAGGGCAGCAGTTTTGTGTTTGCGATTGAGGTGCCGATCGGTCATTTGTATGATCTGCATATTGAATATTCCTCGGAATCCGGGGAACTGGCGCAGATTCCAATGACGATTTTCAGCCAGAGTGTGCCGGTTGGTGTCGTGACGTTCAATGGAACGAATGGCGAGATCCGGACAATGAATAAGAAAGTTTATATGGCGACGCAGTATATCGTTGTGCGCCTGTATTTTGTGCAGGGTGGCGTGAACCTTCATAAATTTGTCTTTACGGATACAGGAAAAGAGATACAAAAGGACATTGTTGAACTTGACGGAAATCCGGAGTTTGACTTTGCGTTACGTTAAAAAGGAGGAAAGCAATGGAAATTTTACTTGGCATTATTGTGATTCTGCTGGTTATTTCCAATGTCTATCTGATGATAACGATGCAGCGCCAGAACCGGAAGCCGGAGAGCAATCCGCAGATTGAGGAAATCCGACGGGAAATTGCCGGATTGCAGCGGATGTTTACCGGTGTGAAAACCCGTGGAATCTGGGGAGAATGGCAGTTGGGAAGCATTCTTGATGAGATCCTCACTCCGGATCAGTACGAGACGGAATGTATGGTAATTCCGGGAAGGACTACGCGTGTAGAATACGCGGTAAAACTTCCGGGAAGATATGAAGAACCGGTTTATCTTCCGATTGATTCCAAATTTCCGCTGGATGCGTATCTTCAATACGAAGAGGCGTTGCAGAGTGGAAGCCGGGAAATGGCGGAAGACGCGGCAATTGTATTTAAAAATCGTGTGAAATCGTTTGCAAAGGAGATTCACGATAAGTATATTCTGCCGCCCTATACGACAGACTTTGCCGTGTTATTTTTCCCAATTGAGGCGATTTATGTGGCATCGGTAAAACTTGGACTGCCGCAGGAATTGATGCGGCTGTACAAAGTGACGATGGCTTCGCCGGCGAGTGTCGGAGTGCTTCTGAACAGCTTACAGATGGGATTTCGGACACTTGAGATACAGGAGAAGAGCGGCGACGTATGGCGTGTTTTGACGGAAGTGCGCTCGGAGGTAGACAGTTACGAAGAAGTTTTATTGAACCTGCAAAAGCGGTTAGAACAATCGGAAAAAGAACTGGATATGCTTGTCGGCAGACGGACGAGGATGTTGAAGAAAAAATTAGAAATGTTAGATGATACAGACTGGCAGTAAAAAATGCCTCCCTGATTCGGTTGTTTCAGGGAGGCGTTTGTGCGCTTTATGCTTTTACTTTTTTAACATTCGAGGCTTTTCCGTATACGGTCTTTGTCTTTCCGTTGACCTTTGCTTTTTTAAAGGCTTTTATATAGAAAGAAGTTGTCGCCTTTTTCTTTAACTTAATGGAAAATTTTGTCGTTTTTGCGGATACATTTTTGACTTTTACAAATTTGATCTTTTTGGCTTTTTTCGCCTTTGTACCCTTTTTGACTACCTTTTTGTAAATGGTGTAACCGGAAGCGCCTTTTACTTTTTTCCATGTAAGGACGGCCTTTCCTTTTTTCTTTTTGACGGAAGTAAGTTTGACTTTTCCTACACTGACTTTGGCAGGTGCCGGTGTGACAGAGGCAGGTGCCGCAGGAGTAGTTATGGCTGCGACCGGAACCGGTGCCGGAGTGCTCGTCGGTACGACAGACATGCCTAAAAGTACGAGGGCATTGGTATTTCCGCTTGCAGCAAGCGCTTTTTTGGTAGAATCGCCTACGCCTTCAAAAGCGGAAGAGGCGATGGTGGTATCTGCCGGAATATTGATTTCTTTTAAGTTTGGCACATTTTTGAAAGCATCGTCTCCAATGTTTTTTACGGATTGAGGCAATTGCACTTTTTCCAGGTTTCCACATTTTTCGAAGGTGCCTTTTTCAATGTTGGTAAGTCCCTCGGAGAGGTAGACATTATGGATCTGTGCGCAGCTGAAAGCGTACTCACCCAAGGTATAATTGCTATTGGAAGAAACTTCCACCTGTATAATATTTGCACAATTTGCAAAAGCATAGGAGCCGATGCTTGTAATGGAACCTCTTAATACGATGTTGTGAATGCAGCTGTTGTAAAATGCGTGATCCCCTACGGTCGTGATGGAACCGGTGCTGTTTACGGTAAAGTCCGTGATGTGTGCTGTCTTTTCTACGGCATAATTTCCCAGCCGGCCGACTGTTCCGTTGATCGTGATCGTATGGAGCTGGCTGCACGAAAAAGCGTAGTCGTCAATGTTATCGATGGAAGCACCGGCAGCAAGCGTAAAGTCAAGGAAATTCGGAGTGTTTGCAAATACATATTTTCCAATTTTATCCATATTCCCTGCTACGGTGATGCTTTTGATCGAGGAGTTTTGGAATGCGTTGTCCTCAATCGTTTTTAATGAAGCCGGCAGCGTATCAGAAAGTACCGGATTTTTTGTGGTTTCATCCAGATTACCGGTTTCGTTTGCCGGAGTTTCCAGCACCGGATTTTCGATGGAAACGGATTCGATTTCGCCAGCCACCGGCTGTTTGATAATTTCATCTACCGCCGCCGTGGTGTAACTCTTTACATATTCTACGGTGGACGATGCAAATGTGTCGGAGCCGATGCTTACAATGCTGTCCGGAAGATATACGACATGGCAGTTCGTCTTTCCGGAAAACGGGGCATTGATGGCGCGCACGGCAGTGCCGTTGATCTTGTAAGGTACAACGATGGATGAGGTGTTGTATAAGCCGTCAAATCCGGTAATGGTGTAAATGCCGTTTACATATTCTGCATGAAACAGAGACGGATCTGTAATGTGGAAATCCTCGGGAGTTTCTTCTGCCTGAATCACCGCATTGCTGCCCGGTGTGACAACAAGGGAACTCATGACAAGTGCCAGGGAAAGGGTGATAGTACCCATTATTTTTGTGAATCGTTTCATTTTCTTCCTCCTTTAGCGATATAGGTCGGTTACATAAACAAAGCATCGGCAAGGGAGCGCGCGGCAGATTTCTTTGGCACGCATGGCTTCTTTTTCGCTTTCATAAATGCCGAATACGGTCGGACCGCTTCCGCTCATCAAAGCGCCCAATGCCCCATTTTCCATCATGGTCTGTTTGATAAGTGCAATATCAGGATGCGCCGGAATCGTAACGGTTTCCAGTATATTTGCCATATTGTCACACAGTCCATGAAGATCTCTTTTCCGAATGCATTCGATCATTGTGTCGATGTCCGGATGAACGGTGGTTTCGTCAAGCACCAGATTGGAATAGACAAATTTTGTCGATACATGAAAGGCGGGTTTGGCAATCAGTATATAACAGGAAGGCGCAGCCGGGAGTGGAGACAGTATTTCGCCGATTCCCTCGGAGAGTGCAGTTCCTTTCTGAATGCAGTATGGAATGTCCGCGCCAAGTTTTATTCCCCGTTCTTTCAGGTCTTCGTCGGAAAGGCCTAGGTCAAACAGCCGGTTCATCGCAATCATGCACGAAGCCGCATCGGTACTTCCACCTGCCATACCTGCGGCAACGGGAATCCGCTTGTCGAGTGTAATGGATACTCCTTCGGAAATTCTAAATTCTTCTATTAACAACTTTGCACTTTTATACACAAGGTTGTCTTCATTGACAGGAAGAAAATGAAGGTTGGTGGTCAGACTGATATCGGGTGTTTTTGTCTTTTTTAATGTCAAACGGTCGAAGAGCCGTATGCTCTGCATAATCATTTTTACTTCGTGATAGCCGTCATCACGGCGGCGAATTACATCCAGACCGAGATTGATCTTGGCTGGAGCATTGATCCAAGTGGAATCCATTTTTATCCCCCTTATATTAATCGTTATTATAAAAATATTATAACATGGAAAAGTTGTTTTCGCAATTTATATAGCTATTGTTTCATTGTATAACGGAAAAAAATTTGGAAATACTAGTATTTGAGTAATTCATCAGGAGGTTATTATGAAAGTTTTAAAATGTTTTTTATTTGGGATAGCGGTTTTGGGAGTGTGTGTGCTGATGCACTTTTACGGAGAAGCTACGGCGGCAAAGGAAATGCAGGAAGATATCGCAAAAGAAGTCATTCGTCTGCATGTTGTGGCAAATAGTGATCTGGAAATGGATCAAAAACTAAAACTGGAAGTAAAGGAAGAAATTGTAAAAATGCTGCGCCAAAAAATGAAAAAAAGTGATTCGGTGGAAGCGGCAGCTAAAGTATTGCAGGTACAGATCCCGGATATTGAACAATGTGCGTCAAATTACATAGAGAAAAAGGGATACGATTATCCGGTAACGGCGACACTGGAAAATTGTTATTTTCCGGTAAAAGAGTATGGCGATATGGTGTTTCCGGCAGGAAATTATAATGCGTTAAATGTACGGATTGGGGAAGCGGCTGGAAAAAACTGGTGGTGCATATTGTATCCGACTTTATGCTTTGTGGATAGTACGTATCAGATAGTTCCGGATGAGTCGAAAGAGAAATTAAAACAAAATCTCACGGAGGAGGAATATGATATGCTGCTGGAGGGCGGTGAAAATGTGGAGTATGGCTTCTGGTTGTGGGAGTGGTTTCGATAGGTATTTAGGGTAGTTTTTCGTGCAGGAACGAATTTCATAGAAATAGTTCTTTGCGAAAACCTACCCTAAATTATAGTATAAGGGGAGGTTTATGCGGAGAGGGGTGTGCAGAAAGGCGCGGTCGCCGATTCAAGGGAGCGTCGGCACCCGCGAAAAAGAAAAAAGAAAGAAGTTCTCAAGAAAATCAGGAAAAGCGACGAAATATATAATACAACAGGTAACTATAAAAAACGAAAGTGAGTGAGAAATCCATGGTAATCAATCCAAACAAGATTTCCATTGACTTTAAAGACACCCCTTATGCAAAGGAAAGCGGGGCGTCGGTACAGATTGCCAGGGACGGCAGCATTTCCAATTATGGAATTGAGTATACAAAGGATTGTACGGTACAAAAGGAAATGGATCCCAATATGATATATACCGGCACAACTCAAAACGAGATCGTGAGTGATGTGGCAAAGAATCTTCCGGAGAATACTTTTGATCCGGCGGATTTTATCAGCCAAAGTATCAATGGTGAGGATGCCAAAGATATTGAGGATGAAGGGACAATTTTGGAGGAGTATGTCGACTCGACGTTAGAGCGGGCGATAGAAAAAGTAAAGACGGAGCGAAAAGCCAATGCAGAGGCGTTGGATAAGCAGGTAGAAAAGGAAAAAGAAAAACAGGAATTTTCTGATGAACTGCAAACCCAGATTGAACTTGTTGCGCAGATGGCGGCAAGAGCGCCGGAACTTAGTGACGAAGCAATAAAATATTACATAGAGCAGGAAGCAGATCTGACACCGGCAGCCGTCGGAAATAGTGCCGGTGTGACTTCCATGCCGGCGGTTCCGCAGCAGAGGGCTTCTTATGAAGAAATGAAACCGCAGATCGATCATATATTGGAAGAAAATGGGTTGCAGGGAAACGATACGGCGGAAGAGGCGGCGAAATTTCTGTATGAAAAAGATATTCCGGTAACAGCGGAAAATATAGAAAAATATACCAAATGGCAGGAGACAAAAGATCTGCCGAAAGAAGTTATTCAGGAGCGTATTCAGGATGCTGTGCGGGAAGGAACGGTTCCGCAGCAGGCAGATATCAGCAAAATTTCGTATGAAGAAGCAGCTGAAAAATGGGAGAATCTGAAAAATGTAACAGATGAGGAAATCCGGGCATTTTATCCGGAAGAAGCTGCGTTTATTACGGCAAAACGCCAGCTGGAAGAAATCCGGTTGAAAATGACAGCAGAAGCAGCCGGAACGATGGAGCGCAAAGGTATCCATGTGGACATTTCCAATCTGGCGCAGGTAGTGGAAGAACTGAAGCAGATGGAACAGGAAGCCTGTAAAAAAATATTTGACGAACAGGGGATTGCGTGCAGTCAGGATCAGATTGACCAGATGGCAGAAACATTGCGGGCGAAAGACCAGATCTGGCAGGCTCCGGCAAGTGTACTGGGAAAGATGATTGGGCAGGCAGAGCAGACCACATTGCAGGAAATGTCAGAAATTTCCAATGTCGAAAGAAATGAGCAGCTGGCGAAAAATTATGAAGCGGTGGGTACTCAGGTACGGAGTGACCTGGGAGATTCCATGAAAAAGGCATTTCAAAATGTCGATACAATATTGGACGATCTGGGACTTGACCGGACATCCGCCAATCAGCGGGCGGTTCGGATCCTTGCGTACAATCAGATGGAGATTACCAAAGAATCGGTGCTTTCGATGAAAGATTACGATGCCAAGGTAACTTCGGTGCTGGAGCGGATGAAGCCGGCAGCCGTGGCAAAAATGATCGAAAAGCAGGAAAATCCATTGGAAATGACGATGGATGAGATTGAGGCTGCACTTCAGGAGATACAGGAAGAATTGCCGGACGACGACGCGACATTGCGGAAATATTTGTGGAAACTCGATCATAGAGGTGATATTACACCGGAAGAACGAAAAAGTATGATTGGTATTTACCGATTGATCGATAAAGTAGAAAAAAGTGATGGCGCCGTTATCGGACAATTGGTAAAAGAAGGAAGAGAATTGACATTTTCCTCGCTTTTGTCAGCGGTTCGCACCAGACGGGCAGAGGGAAAAGAATTTGCAATTGATGATGATTTCGGAAGTCTGGAAAGGCAGGAAAGCAGAGGAGAGACAATCAGTGAACAGATTGGTGCGGCATTTGGAAACCAAGTGATACGCCAATTGAAAAAAGAATTGTCGCCGGGGGCGCTGCAACAGTCCGACGATGAGGCAACATGCGAGCAGATTTTGGAAGCCTGTGAAACGCCGGAAAGTCAGGCGGAAGATGCGGCGTATTATGAGGCATTGGCACAAAATATCCGCGAAGCGGCGGCATTGAGTGATGACAGTATACAAGAATGTCTGGAGGCAGCAGGGATTTCTGCTACGCTGCAAAATATCCGTGAAATGAAGCGGTATCTGGAAAGAGAACTGCCGGAAAATGATGCCTTGTTTACGAAAGAAGAAAGTGAAACGATTATTGATGCAATGGATCAGCCGGAAGAATTGGAAGTGCTGTTGGATACACTGGACAGTGAACATCTGGCGGAGATCGAAAGCAGGAAACAAGCAGACGACATTACTTATGATACACTGCAAAATCTGATTCAGATGGCAGGCAGCATTTCCTTTTATCATCAGATGCGGCAGCAGACAAATACCTTTTCTGTGCCGATTGTGACCGACAGGGGAATTACCTCCTGTAATGTAACGGTTTTGCAGGGCAGCGAAGCAGAGAAGGGAACGGTTGAGATCTCACTGCATTCGGAAACGTATGGAAAAATGCAGGCGACATTTAAAGTGACGGGCGACCGGGTCAGCGGATTTGTGACCTGCGAGGACGGGCAGAATGTCAGCGAGCTCACGCAGAATATTGAAAAGGACTTGGAAATGAATGGATTTGCGATGGAACGCATGGATGTGGCAAAGGGTGCCAGACATTCATTTCATGTAGGAAATAAAGAAAAAACAGCAAATAGCAGACTGTATCAGGTGGCGAAAATTGTCGTTACCAATGTGCAGAGAAAGGAAGTAACTTTATGAAGATAAATACAAACATATCGGCTCTTATGGCGACAGGAAATTTACATCGGACGGAGGATAAGATAACGACAAGTCTGACCAGACTTTCTTCAGGATACCGTATTAACAAAGCGGCAGATGATGCGGCAGGAATGGCGATTTCCCAGAAAATGCACGCACAGATCCGTGGACTTCAGCGTGCATCCCGTAACGGATCCGATGGAATTTCGTTTATTCAGACAGCAGAGGGAGCATTGACGGAAGTGGAAGACATGTTGCAGCGATGCCGTGAACTTTCCGTGCAGGCATCAAACGATGTCACAACATTGGAGGACAGAGAAGCAATTCAGCA
>ERZ779762.1172-NODE-1172-length-15136-cov-2.947948_pt1 | contig 15136 bp, 11 predicted proteins | sample MGYA00511887_ERZ779762 | MGnify/ENA primary metagenome ERZ779762 (study PRJEB29588, sample SAMEA2163052) | human gut metagenome | biome: human gut; feature: human-associated habitat; material: faeces | place: Denmark | collected 2008/2010 ...
TTGCTTCACAGGAGATGAAGAACTCAGCAGGAGCTACATGGGATGCAGCTACAGCAGGAAATGCAATCGGAACATGGTCATCATCATTTGGCGAGTCAATCGACGTAGTTGTTTCTAACAACGATGGAATGGGAATGTCAATGTTCAATGCATGGTCAAAGGACAACAAGGTTCCAACATTCGGATACGATGCCAACAGTGATGCAGTAGCAGCTATCGCAGAGGGCTATGGCGGAACAATCAGCCAGCATGCTGACGTTCAGGCTTACCTCACACTTCGTGTACTTAGAAACGCACTCGATGGTGTAGATATTGATACAGGTATCGGCACAGAGGATGATGCAGGAAACGTATTAAGCGATGATGTATATGTTTACAAGGATGATGAGAGATCTTACTACGCATTAAACGTAGCAGTTACAGCAGATAACTACAAGGATTTCACAGATTCAACAGTTGTATGGGCACCTGTTTCAACACAGCTTGATTCAGCAAAGCACCCTACAAAGAAGGTATGGCTGAATATCTACAATGCTTCAGATAACTTCTTAAGCTCTACATATCAGCCACTCTTACAGAAGTATGATGATCTCTTAAATCTTGATGTTGAGTACATCGGTGGTGATGGACAGACAGAGTCTAATATCACAAACAGACTTGGAAATCCAAGCCAGTACGATGCATTCGCAATCAACATGGTTAAGACAGATAATGCAGCTTCTTATACAGCTCTTTTGAACCAGTAAAAGTATTTAAAGCACTTAGTTGGGGAGGGAAAAATCTCTCCCCAAAATAAAGTGTATACAAACGACAGCAAATATAGAGTTAGGAGCAGGAAGTATGGGCGATAAGAATAATGAAAACATCTTATCGATTCGTGGCATGAGCAAGTCATTTGGACGAAACAGGGTTCTTGACCACATCAATTTAGATGTGAAAAAAGGTACTGTAATGGGTCTCATGGGGGAGAACGGAGCCGGTAAGTCGACAATGATGAAATGTCTTTTTGGTACATACCAGAAGGACGAGGGAACTATATATTTGGACGGAAAAGAGGTAAGCTTTTCAGGTCCTAAGGATGCACTGGAAAATGGAATAGCGATGGTGCATCAGGAGTTGAACCAGTGTCTTGAGAGAAATGTCGTAGACAATCTGTTTCTCGGAAGATATCCGGTCAATTCATTTGGTATGATTGATGAGGGACGCATGAAAAAAGAAGCGTCTGAATTATTCAGAAAGCTGGGAATGACAGTTAATCTCGAGCAGCCGATGAAAAATATGTCAGTATCACAGCGACAGATGTGTGAGATTGCAAAGGCAATATCATACAACTCAAAGGTTATAGTATTGGATGAGCCTACATCATCACTTACGGTACAGGAGGTTGAAAAGCTGTTCCAGATGATGAGGATGCTTCGTGACCAGGGTATTTCACTTATCTATATTTCTCACAAGATGGATGAGATTTTTGAGATTTGTGATGAGATTTCGGTTCTTAGAGATGGAAATCTGGTCATGACAAAGAGCACAAAAGAAACAAATATGAATGAACTGATTGCAGCGATGGTTGGACGAGTACTGGAGAACAGATTCCCTCCGGTAGACAACAAACCAAAGGATGTAATCTTGTCAATACAGCATCTTTCGACAAAGTACGAGCCACATCTGCAGGACATCACATTTGATGTGCATGAGGGGGAGATATTTGGACTATACGGACTTGTCGGAGCAGGTCGTACAGAGCTTCTTGAGACGATTTTCGGAATCAGGACAAGAGCTGCGGGACGAGTATATTTTAAGAACCAGCTTATGAATTTCACCTGTGCAAAGGAGGCTATGGACTATGGCTTCGCACTTATCACAGAGGAAAGAAAAGCAAATGGACTTTTCCTTAAGGGAAACCTCACCTTTAACACAACAATCGCAAATCTCGGTGCTTATAAGAATGGACCGGCACTTTCAGACAGCAAGATGACAAAGGCCACCTCTGATGAGATAAAGATTATGCACACAAAGTGTATGGGACCGGAGGATATGATTTCGGCTCTCTCAGGAGGAAACCAGCAGAAGGTTATCTTTGGTAAATGGCTTGAAAGAGGACCGCAGATATTCATGATGGATGAGCCTACAAGAGGTATCGATGTAGGTGCCAAATATGAGATTTACGAGCTGATAATCAATATGGCAAAGCAGGGTAAGACAGTCATTGTAGTTTCATCTGAGATGCCTGAGATCCTTGGTATAACAAATCGTATCGGAGTCATGTCAAACGGACGGCTCTCAGGAATTGTCAATACAAAGGAAACCAATCAGGAAGAACTGCTGAGACTCAGTGCAAAGTACCTATAATAAAGGGAGAAGACGGATATGGCTAATAGTAAGATTTTAACGGCTGAGCAGGAGCACACTCTGCGCCAGCCTATCGACGAATATGTTGGTGGAATACAAAAAGAAATTGATGCACTCAGAAAAGACGGAACTACAAAGGTTGTAGAGTGTCAGTCAGCGATAGCAGGCATCAAGAGAGATAAAACTCTTTCAAAGGGCGAGAAAGAGTCAGAAATAGCAGCCTGCGAGAAAGAGCTTGCAAAGGCAAAGGCTGTTGAGGCAAAGAACAAGGATGAGATTTCAAAGCTCATTGCCAAGGCTGAAAGCTATTTAAAGGAAAATTTTGATTCAAAGTATTACAATGCCGTTAAGGCAAGCTGTGAGGCGGAAAAGGCAGAGGCGCTTGCTGCTCATAATGAGAGAATGGCAGAGCTTGATAAAAAGCACAAGGCTGCTCTTGCAAAGACATCAGACAGTACTGAGATAAAGGAAGAAAACTACGTACACAAGAATCGTATTTCCAATGAGAAGCTTGAGCTCGAGAAAGAGTATCAGACAATCAAGGACAGAAAGCATGAGGCATACAGCTACAAGTATCACCTGATTGATATGCTTCGTCTTTCAAAGTTCACATTTATGGAGAAAAGAGCTCAGAAATGGGAGAATTACAAGTATACGTTCAATAGGAGAAACTTCCTGTTACAGAATGGTCTTTATATTGCAATTATACTTATATTCATAGCGCTTTGTGTCATAACACCGATAAAGAAGGGCACACCTCTTCTGACATACAACAACATACTGAATATTCTTCAGCAGGCTTCACCGAGAATGTTCTTAGCACTTGGTGTTGCAGGACTTATCCTCTTAACAGGAACGGACCTTTCTGTTGGACGAATGGTTGGTATGGGTATGACAACAGCCACAATCATCATGCATCAGGGTATCAATACAGGCTCTGTATTCGGTCATATATTTGACTTTACAGGAGTACCTACAGGTGCAAGAGTGGTTATCGCATTAATTGCATGTATCGTGCTTTGTACATTCTTCACAAGTATTGCAGGATTTTTTACAGCGAAGTTTAAGATGCATCCGTTTATTTCAACCATGGCCAACATGCTTGTTATCTTCGGTATCGTAACATATGCTACAAAGGGAGTTTCATTCGGTGCTATTGAGCCGGTTATCCCTAACATGATTATTCCAAAGGTAAATGGTTTCCCAACCATCATCCTCTGGGCAGTAGCAGCAATCGCAATTGTATGGTTTATCTGGAACAAGACAACATTTGGTAAAAACCTCTACGCAGTAGGAGGAAACCCGGAGGCAGCAGCAGTTTCAGGTATCTCAGTATTTGCAGTAACTCTAGGCGCATTCGTTATGGCTGGTATCCTTTATGGATTTGGCTCATGGCTTGAGTGTGCAAGAATGGTTGGTTCAGGTTCAGCAGCTTATGGACAGGGCTGGGACATGGACGCAATCGCAGCCTGTGTAGTTGGTGGTGTATCATTCACAGGTGGTATCGGTAAGATCTCAGGTGTTGTAACAGGTGTACTTATCTTCACATCACTTACTTACTCTCTTACAATACTTGGTATTGATACAAACCTTCAGTTCATCTTCGAAGGTATCATCATTCTTGCAGCCGTAACACTTGACTGTCTCAAGTATGTACAGAAGAAGTAATCACAGGCAGATAAATGCTGTGTGACTTGCAATATCACAGATAAATTTAATAAAACGACAGTGTCGTAGACGTAAAGCCGCCTTGGTTATCTAAAGGATGATCGGGCGGCTTTATGTTATATAACGATGGTTGCTGCCCTCTGTGCATATTTTACTAAACTTCTTTATCTGAGTGGTTAATGTCCACATACACATACATTTAGATATATGAAGTTTCTGTAAAATGATTTATGTAATCGACAATATCTGATATAATGAAAATAGTGTGAAAGAAAATGCGAAAGCAGATTTGCCGTGCTTTGTAAAAGAAATCGGCAGGGAATATCAACTCTCTGAGACCTATGGGTTTACATGGGATAATGTTTAGTATCGGAGGATAAAGTGATGGACAAATATAAAGTACTTCTTGTGGATGATGAAGAAGAGGTAATTGACGTAATAGAACATAAGATACACTGGGATATGCTGGGCTTCGAAGTGGTGGGCAGTGCCAACAACGGAGTAAAAGCCTTGGAGCTTTCAGAGAGGCTTCAGCCGGATGTGGTTATCACAGATATAAAAATGCCTTACATGGACGGACTTGAATTGTCCAGAAGGCTGAATAACGAATATCCCAATATACACATAATAATATTTACAGGCTTTGATGAGTTTGAATATGCCAAGGAGGCAGTACATCTCGAGATAGAAGAATACATGCTCAAGCCTATCAATGCACTGGAGCTGTCAGACTGTCTCAAGAGACTTAAGAATACACTTGACATTGAGAGAGAAGAGAAGCTTAACGTGAAGAAGCTGGAGAACTATTTCAATGATTCCCTTCCTATGCTTCAGATGAACTTGTTCATATCTCTTATTGAAGGACGTGTGAAGGAGTCGGACTATGAGAAATTCCTTTCCGCATACCAGATAAATATGAGGGGACCATATTATTGCTGTGTCATATTCCACACATCAGAACATCATGTGCCGGAGGGCATGAACCCCCTGCTGCTGTCCATGTCAGTGGAAAGAGAGATTAAGGACAGGATACTTTCAGAGTGGAACAGTCAGATATTTACTTATCTCGGCAACACGGTATTGATAGTAGAGCTTGCCTCAGAGGATACTGTAGCTCAGCTTACGGATACCTGCGACAGGTTCTGCAGATGGGCATACAGAGTTATGGGAGCCGTGGTTACAGCAGGTATCGGAAGATGCCTGGATAGCCTTTTTAATATAAACAATTCCTATGATGGCGCCAGAGAGGCTGTGTCCTACAGAGTCCTCTACGGAACCGGGCGGGCTATAAATATCGGTGAGATAGCACCAAAAGAGCAGGAGATCGCCATCCAGTCAGAGGATACCAAAATGCATGACCTGTTTAAGAATATACATCTCGGCTCCGTCGATGCCATAAAGAAATCGGCAGCAAAGGAGATCGAGAAGCTTCACAGGAATGCCAAGACTGTAAGCCAGTACAACCTCGCCACCATGGAGATGGTGGGAGCTTTCTATAGATTTTGTGCAAATAATTTTATTGACTTTAACGAGTTCTGCTGTGGTGTGGAAAATCCATATGAAAGGGTACCGGAGATGGATGAGAGTACCTTGACCTCGTGGATAACAGAAACAGCCATAGCCATTGCCGAGGAACTTAAGAATGCCCGAAACAGCACTTCAAGAAGACTGGTTACAGATGCACAGAATATAGTAAGGGATAGATATATGGAGCCTAATCTGTCGTTGGATACGGTGTGCTCAGATCTGGGAGTATCTAACTCATACTTTTCTTCGGTATTTAAGAAGGAGACAGGAAAGTCATTTGTTTCCTATCTTACGGATTACAGAATGGAACATGCGGCGTCACTCATACTCGAGACAAATGAGAAGAGCTATAAGATTGCAGAAAAGGTGGGGTATCTTGATGCAAACTATTTCAGCTATGTGTTTAAGAAGAGCTTTGGGGTATCACCCTCAAAGTACAGAACAGAGCATCTGAACGGCTGATGATCAAACAGAAATGGAAGAACACTTATTATGGGTAAAAAAAAGGGATATGGACAGCAGAAGGATAAACATTCTCTTAAGATGAGAATAAGGGGCTGGTTTCACAGAGGAAGATTTATAGGATTTGATATACAATCCATAATCATGGCAGTACTTACTACACTCACGATAGTTACAACCGTCGTTATGGGGCTGCTTATCTATAATAGATTTACGCGGGCTATAAAGCAGACTGCTATATCTAATGCAGAGAGCCTTATAAACAGCACTGTTGAAAAGATAGATTCAGATCTTCTTAATGTGAGACAGATTTCCAATGCCTTGAATTATAACATAATCCAGGAAGGCGATGTAAATGATCAGGAATTTGCCAGGCAGTTCAGTCTGCTTTATGAGGTAAATAATGACAAAGTCCAGAGCCTTGCGTTATTTGACAATGAGGGGAAACTAGTGGCGGCAGAGCCCGTTATGGAGCAGAAGGATAACGTGAATGTGAAATCCCAGAAATGGTACACAGATGCATTAAGGGACATTGAGAATATACATTTTTCTATACCGCACATACAGAATTTATTCGCAGATGAGTCGTATAAGTATTACTGGGTAATATCTTTAAGCCGTTCGGTGGATATCAACAACGGAAAGACGCCCGTAAGTGGTGTGCTCCTTGTGGATATGAAGAGTTCAGTTATATCTGATACCATGAAAGCCATAAATGAGGATTCCAACGAGGTATACTACTATCTGTGTAACAGAGAAGGCGAGATAATCTATCATCCGAGGAGGACAGAGATAGACAGAGGTCTTATATCAGAGGATGTAGGAAAGGTTGCCATGCTTGAGGACGGAACCTATGAACTGAAATTAAACGGAAAAAGCGGAAATGTGGTTGTTGGAAGTATTGCATATACCGGTTGGAAGATAGTTGGTGTGGTCCCGGATACGGTCCAGACTATAAATATTAAGAAATTCAGATATTATATAATCACAACAGCCATAGTTCTTCTCATGATGATCCTTGAGGTAAACAGGATAATCACAAAAAAAATTTCAAGACCTATACTTAAGCTTAATGAGTCAGTTAAGGCATATGAGGCAGGAGAGAAACCGGATATATATGTGGGCGGCTCTTCGGAGATAAGACACCTGGGTTATTCCGTCCAGAAGTCCTATGAGCAGATCGAGGAACTGATGGAGGAGATAATAAGGCAGCAGAATCAGCGCAGGAAGAGCGAGATGGATGCGCTTCAGAGCCAGATAAATCCTCACTTCCTGTACAATACGCTTGAATCGATTACCTGGATGGTTGAGGCTCACAAGAATACTGATGCGGTATTTATGATATCTGAGCTTGCCAAGCTCTTAAGAATCAGCCTTTCAAAGGGTAGAACCATAATAAGGATATCAGATGAGATTCAGCACAGCAGAAGCTACATGAACATACAGAAGGTAAGATACAAAGAACGTTTTAAGACTGAGTTTATCATAGATGAAGATGTAAATGACTACTGTATTGTAAAGCTGGTGGTTCAGCCTATACTTGAAAATGCCATTTATTACGGCGTTGGCAATATGGATGAGGATGACGGCGGCAAGATCACGGTTCATGGTGAGAAGAAGGATGATGATATTTATATCACTGTTGAGGACAATGGAATGGGAATGTCAGAGGAGGTTGTTGACAATATCCTTTCAGATAATGAGAAGGTACCAAAGCATGGCTCCGGAGTGGGTCTTATCAATGTCCACAACAGGATACAGCTCATGTTCGGCAGTCAGTACGGACTTCAGGTGTACAGCGAGCCTGATGAGGGAACCAGAATAGTTATCCATATTCCTGCGATACCTTATAATGAGCAGAATCGTGTGGAGCTTGAGAAACAGAAATACGGAAAGGCGAAGGTGACAGATGAAGAAAAGTAAGATTACCATTATTGTGGCAGAATTGATTCTTTTGGCTCTTGCCGTATTTTTTGTAAGAAAAATATTCGAAGAGGATGTTCCCCAGAAGAGGGTTGCGGTTATAGTTGAGAAATCCGGTGATAAGAGATGGGATGCTCTTTTCCGAGGACTGAAGCACTCTGCAGATTTGAATAATCTTCATCTTATTATCTGCAATACAGATGATATAAAAAATGCCGATGATGAAAAGGCACTTATAGATGAGCAGCTTGACAATAATGTGGATGCATTTATCATATGTCCTGCACCGGGAAGCAATACTCTGCAGATGCTTCAGGAGCTTAATAATGAGGTGCCATTTGTGCTTATTACTGAGGACGTGTATACCGCCGGCGAAAGAAAAGACTCCGGGAATGGTGTAAAGACAGAGGATACAGCAAGTGGATTCCCTGTTATAAAGCCTGATAATTACCAGATGGGATATAAGCTTGGCGAGGAGCTTGTGAAAAATAACGGAGGCTCCCTTGATGGAAAGAAGATTGGAATATATGCAGGCAGAGAGAAAACAGAGGCAACCGTAAGCCAGGTAAATGGTGTCATAGATGCTCTCTCTGGTACGGGCTGTGATATAATATGGGAGTATTATTATCTTGAAAATCAGAATGTGTGCAGCCTTGTTGATAATTCCCAAAGAGTTGATTATATATGTGCAATGGACACAGATGTACTTGATATCCTTGGGGAGGAAGCGGTTGACGGAAAGTATGATGGCGCAGAGATATATGGTATTGGAAGCAGTATGAAATCAGTGACGCTTCTTGATTATGGGCAGATAAGGTGTCTGGTGGTGCCGGATGGATATGATATAGGGTATGAAAGTATTATGGAACTTGCGAAGAAGCTTGACAATTCATTTTATTCCATTGAAAGCCATGAGGCAGATGCTAAGGTTATTTACAGAGAGGATATTTTCTCTGACGATGTAGAAAGGTTTTTATACTCATATGAATAGACTTATATTAAAAAAAATAACAGCCTTTGTACTGATTTGGGGTATGATGGTGAGTCTGGCGGGCTGTGGAAGCAGGAAACACAAGAGTTACACAACCCTGAGGGTAGGGGTTATAACTTATACGCAGAATGATGCATTTATCAACGCACTCACTGATTGTCTCAAAACTGAACTTAAATCCATGGAGACTGCCCATATGAAGATCATAGTCTCTATAAGGAGTGCAGATGACGATCAGGAAGACCAGGATGAGGTGGCAGCGGAAATGATAGATGCAGGATGCGATATTCTGTGTGTTAATCTGGTGGACAGAACTGCTCCTTCAAAGATAATAAGAAATGCCAGAGATAATGATATTCCTGTTATTTTTTTTAACAGGGAACCTGTTATGGATGATCTTATGCAGTGGGATAAGCTGTATTATGTGGGATGCGATGCGAAACAGTCAGGAGAGATGCAGGGAGAGATTGCCGCAGATTATATAAATGAACATCCGGAGGTAGATCGTAATAGGGATGGAAAGATACAGTATATTCTCCTTGAGGGTGAGGCGGGACACCAGGATGCCATAAGCAGAACAGACAGCTCTGTCAAGACACTTATCAGTAAAGATATCACTCTTGAAAAGCTCAGCTATCAGTTTGCTGATTGGAACAGGGGTCAGGCAGAGAACAGGATGACACAGCTTATAAGCCAGTATGGAAACAGCATAGAAATGGTCATATCAAACAATGACGAGATGGCGCTGGGAGCTGTGGAAGCATATAAGAAGGCAGGATACACTGAAGAGGAATGGCCTGTGATATTTGGTATAGATGGGCTTAAAGATGCTCTTGAAGCAGTGGAAGCCGGAACTATGCAGGGAACTGTATATAACGACAAGGAGGACCAGGCAAGGGAGATGGCAAAGCTGGCAGTGGATATATTTAATGGAAATGACATTGAATCTCATGATTTAAGTCTGGGAAGATACTATGTATCACCATACCAGAAGGTTGATGAATCTTCTGTGGAGAAATTTCTTAAACCACGACAGTAGTATTCTTCCGGTAAGAAATATTTGGTACATAACATATAGGAAGGTGAAGAGAGAAAAATATGCAAGATGATTGGACAGAAGAGTTTTATAATGAGATAAATCCTGAAAAAAGGCTTGAGATATTAAAGAAAAATACGCCTGACCAAAAGACCGGAACAGATTTGTTCAGGGACAGACTCTGGGTTGCCAGATATGGGAAGAGGAAGCCTAAAAATGATGCATTTGTCAAGTGCCTTATGGAGATGAAATATGTTGCCGAGGGTGGTGCCATAGACATAGGCGGGGCCAGAAAAAAACAGGCAATAAATGTTATTACGGAACTGTGTCTTTTCGAAGCAGACAAGAGAAGCGTGGAAGAGCAGGATATTTTGGTAAATGAGATAAAAAATGCTTTTCTCAAGTTTATAGATGTAAGCAGAAATGGCAGAGGCTTTACCTCTATAGTATTTGGAATGGGACAGTTGTCGGATGAGAGTGTCACAAAAAAAATTGCAGAACAGATAAGTGCCATTGCTTTTACGGCACCTCATATGCTTCATATGGATAAAGAATTTGCGTTGTTACAGAAAGCTGCCCTTATTGCATTCCGACAGGAATATCCAAACAGGGAGCATTTTCTGAAAAAATAAAGCCGGAGGGATATATACCGGGGAAATCAGCTAAAAAATATTGAAATAGTATAATCAGTTAAAGGGATGTCGATATAAGTTGTCATACAAAAGTGATTGCTCTGTTGTACTGTTTCAGCGTGGGACAGGGGATATACTTATTTTTTCTCTTACGATGGCATATCCTTTGGAGACTGGCGTATAGTTGTATACGAACCGGCAGAGATAAAAAAAAAGCTTGACGTTCGGTCGGGCTTTTCCAGTTATGTTTTTGGTTTCAGAAAGGGGATATTATGTGTGCGTATGTTGAATTTAAGGATGTAAAGAAGGTGTACAAAACCGGTGAGGTGGAGATACATGCTCTTCGTGACGTGAATTTTGAGATTGAAAAGGGGGAGTTCTGTGTGATCGTCGGTGCTTCCGGTGCCGGAAAGACCACTATACTGAATATACTTGGCGGAATGGATACCTTGACCAGCGGAAGCGTAAAGCTTGCAGGTGAGGAGATATCCAGGCTTAACAAGAGACAGCTTACAGCCTACAGACGTTATGATGTGGGCTTTGTATTTCAGTTCTATAATCTGGTGCAGAACCTTACAGCCCTTGAGAATGTGGAGCTTGCGGGACAGATCTGCCGGGATCCTCTTGACGCGGCAACTGTACTTAAGCAGGTGGGGCTAGAGGATCGTATGGCGAATTTCCCTGCCCAGTTGTCAGGCGGAGAGCAGCAGAGAGTTGCCATAGCAAGGGCTCTGGCGAAAAATCCGAAGCTTCTCTTATGTGATGAGCCAACAGGAGCTCTTGACTACAATACAGGTAAGGCGGTACTCAAACTACTTCAGGATACCTGCCGTAACACCGGCACTACAGTTATAGTCATAACACATAATCAGGCTCTTACTGCCATGGCGGACAGGGTTATAACTGTTAAGAGTGGTACTGTTGAGAAGGTCATAAAAAACGAAAATATTATGAATGTTGAAGATCTTGAATGGTAGGTGTTTTATGAAATCAATGATGAGACGCACGACATTTCGTGAGATAAAAAATACATTTGGAAGATTTGCGGCTATAATGGCTATTATTGCTCTGGGTGTGGGTTTCTTCTCGGGACTTAAGATGACCAAGCCGGACATGGTAAATACTGTATCGGATTTCCTCAGCACATCGGATTTTTACGATCTGCACCTTATGTCCACACTGGGATTTACAGATGATGATGTGGAAGTATTTGCGGGGGAGGATGATGTGAAAGCTGCCGAGGGTGTGTATTCATTTGACCTGTTGTACTCGGGCTTTGACGAAAACGAGAAGGTCTTAAAGACCATGTCTCTGCCGGAGGATGTGAACAAGCTTCAGCTGGTTGACGGTCGTATGCCGGAGAGTAATGACGAGTGTGTTATGGACGCCAAGATATCGGACGTGTCCATAGGGGACACAATCAAGGTGTCTAAGGAGAACAGTGACACATACTACGACGCCATGAAGGAGAAGGAGCTTAAAGTAGTTGGAACCGTCAATACTCCGTTATATATTAACTTCGAGAGGGGAACCACATCTATCGGAAGCGGTAAGCTCTTAGGCTTCGTTTATGTTATGGCGGACAACATAGAGAGCGACTATTACACAGATGTATATGTGAGGTTTAATGAGGATTATGACCTGTACTCTGATGAGTACAAGGATTACATGGACGAGAAGAATGACGCATGGGATGAGATATGCAAGGATCAAGTGACTAAGAGGTACAGGGAACTCATGACCTCCGCCGGTATGCCGGCGGAGGCGGTCGGGGACGTGACCATAGATGACGTTAACGATGTGGACTATTATGTTCTTGACAGGAATACCAATGTGGGCTATGTGTGCTTTGAGAGTGACTCAAGTATTGTGGATGGTGTATCAAGAGTATTTCCGGTGTTTTTCATACTTGTTGCGGTTCTTGTATGTATGACCACCATGAACAGAATGGTGGAGGAGCAGCGATCCATGATAGGAATGTTCAAGGCTCTGGGTTATGGTGAGGCAACTATCATGGGCAAATACATGATTTATTCAGGAACTGCTGCGGTGATCGGCTGTGTTGGTGGATACCTCATAGGCACCTATGTGTTCCCTGAGGTTATCTGGTATGCCTACCACCTTATGTATATAAATATTCCGCTTATAAGAGTTGTTGACTGGAAGCTGATCTGTATTGTGCTGGCGGCGTCACTTCTCTGTACCATCGGAACCACCTGGCTGTCCTGCCGTTATGAGCTTGCCGAAACGGCAGCAGGACTTATGAGACCAAAGGCTCCGAAGCCGGGGAAGAGAGTTCTGTTGGAGCGTATTCCATTTATATGGAAGCGTATGAAGTTCCTTAAGAAGGTTTCTGTGAGAAATATCTTCAGATACAAGAAGCGTTTCTTCATGATGATAATAGGTATAAGCGGCTGTACGGCACTGCTCCTTACGGGCTTTGGCCTTAAGGACTCCATAACGGGATTTGCTGATACCCAGTTTGGTGAGATACAGGTGGCAGACGGTACCATAACCTTTAATACAACCCTGGGGAAGGATGTATCTGACGGAGATATAAACAGTGCCGATGTACAGGATAGTGAAGCTGCCGGAGAAAATGATAAGGCAGGCAATGTGAGACTGGATGAATTGCTTGGCGATTATGTTGAAGAATATGATATAGTCAGTGAAATGAGCTGGGATCTTGTTGAGGATTCAGGAATAAAATCCGTGAATATGATAATCATGGAGGATCCGGTACATATATCAAGATATGTGAAGTTTAAGGATCACAAGGGGAATGAGATAGATTACCCGGGAAAAGGCGAGGCGGTCATAAACAATGCCCTGGCAGAACAGTATGGTATCAAGACCGGTGACGAGATAACTGTGAGAAACAGTGACATGAGGGAGATAAGGGTCAAGGTATCGGGGATATTTAACAATCACGTATACAACTATGTGTTCATTTCCCCGGATACCTACGAGGAGCAGATGGGAAGTGCCCCGGAATACAAGACGGTGTATTTCAATCTAAAGGACGGCATTGATGCCCATCAGGCGGCAGCAGACCTTATGGAGGACAGCAGTATTCTGTCTGTAACTGTAAATAAGGACATGAAGGAAAGAATTTCAAATATGATGAAGAGTATGAATTATATCGTCATTGTGGTCATTCTTTCGGCCGGTGCCCTGGCATTTATCGTTCTCTATAACCTGACAAATATTAACATTACTGAAAGAATCAGAGAGATCGCGACCATCAAGGTGCTGGGCTTTTTCAAAAATGAAACTTCTGCATATGTATTCCGGGAAAATCGTGTCCTTACGGCATTCGGAATTGTCTTCGGACTTATACTTGGAGTGTTCCTCCACAGATTTGTTATGTCCCAGATAAAGGTTGACATGGTTTCCTTTGATGTGTATGTGGCACCACTTAGCTATGTATATAGCATCGTGCTGACATTTGTATTTAACTTCCTGGTAAATCTCATTATGTCGGTAAAGCTTGAAAATATAAATATGGCTGAGTCATTGAAATCAGTGGAGTAAAGAACTGAGACTATAAACTCAAATAAAAATGTAGAACTTTGGGGAATTATGTTGTATTCTATCTTAGTTAAGAGTAAGCACGCTGACATTTTGTGAGCCGCGCTATGAGCTGTGTCAGCTATCACCAGACGGAAAAATTTTTGATGGCTGATGTTCAAGGAAAATGGAGGATAAAAATGAACTTTCTGGAAGAGAGAATTTTGAAGGACGGAATTGTTAAAGAGGGAAATGTACTTAAGGTTGACAGTTTTCTTAATCATCAGATGGATGTTAAGCTTTTCAAGCAGATGGGCGAAGAATTTAAGAGAAGATTTGCAGATGAAGAGATCACAAAGATTCTTACCATAGAAGCTTCCGGTATCGGCATCGCATGTGTTGCAGCAGAAGTATTTGATGTTCCTGTTGTATTTGCTACGAACATCTCTCTTCCCTTTGCTGGTGTCACTACTCGTCCTACTGTAGATACTCCGATCGGGAATGGGAAGTGCATGGTTACTGCTGCATCTACTTCTCCATTCTTCAGCATTTCTTCCATCTTATCATGACCTTCTTCATCGTTAGCCACTTTAACAGTTGTAACGCCTTCTGCTTCTAATGTTCCGATATAATATACATCAATTCCGTCTTTTGCCGCTTCAATTGCCGCTGCCATAGAGTTTTCTTCTCCATGTTCGCTTCCCATTCCGGTCAGTGCAGCTTTCGGGCGCTTTCCGAAGCTTCCTGTCTCCAGTCCCTGCGCCATCTCCATAAAGGTGTCGGCAATCATTCTTTCAATACTATTTGCCATTTTGTTTGTCCACCTTTCTTATTCTTCTGTTGCCATGAGTGATGCTGCAAAATCTTTCATTGCTTTTGCAATCAGTCCTTTTACTTCTTCTTCTGATACACCACTGTTATCTTCTGCACCGGTATTTGCCTGGATTACGAAAGATACACCATCGAAGAGGTTGGTCATACGTCCAAGGAACAGACTTCCTTTTCCGATGATCATGACTTTATTGATCTTTCCAGCAA
>ERZ779762.1174-NODE-1174-length-15125-cov-4.158593_pt1 | contig 15125 bp, 14 predicted proteins | sample MGYA00511887_ERZ779762 | MGnify/ENA primary metagenome ERZ779762 (study PRJEB29588, sample SAMEA2163052) | human gut metagenome | biome: human gut; feature: human-associated habitat; material: faeces | place: Denmark | collected 2008/2010 ...
TGAGTGTTAATTATAATGAATTCAATGATAAATATAATCAAAGAGATGTAATCGCAAGGAAAAATATGCGTGAGCTTGTTAACTCAGATGCAAATAAAGTAACCAATGTGTTTAGCACATTATTTGAGAGGTGATTGAATTGAGAGCATATTCAGATGCATATTTAAATGATGTAGTTGAAAATCAGGGGAAACTATTTGATTTTATTTCTCAAAAATATCCTCAAAAAGATACCGCGGATTTTATTCATGCTTATATGGTAAGTAAGACAAGAAAAAGTATTGATGAAGCCCAAGCTTATGTGAATACTATGAATGCCAATGAATTGTGGGATTATTTTGAAAAAACAGATAAATATGAACTTAAGGATGGAAAGGCACTTGAAGGATTTCTACCAGATTGGATAGGGGAGTTTTATGCTTATTATCAATGGTATTATAATCTCCCGAGTAGTGAGGTTGTCAAAAAAGTTCCATTAAATTTTTTGATAAAGGCTTATAGTGGATTGCATGATTTAGAACTTGAATTGGCAGTAAAAAAAGTAGGTAAAGCATGAAGATTGTTTGTTTTCATAATCCAGAGGAAGAAAATGGTTATCTAAGTAATTGGTATTCAAGTCAATTTATTATCAATGATATCATCTTTTCTTCTATGGAACAATTTATGATGTATCAAAAGGCAATATGTTTCGAAGATAATGATATTGCTCAAAAAATTCTTAAAACAGAAAACGTTGCATATATCAAAGAATTAGGACGACTTATTTCAAATTATAATGAAAATTATTGGAATGGTATACGACAAATTATTGTATTCGAAGGATTGATGGCAAAATTTTCACAGAATGAATCTTTAAAGAGGCAATTGCAAGAGACAGAACATTGTATTTTAGCCGAATGTGCAGTAAAGGATAAAATTTGGGGGATTGGTCTTTCTATGGGTGATCCAGATAGATTGGAAATAAGTAAATGGAAGGGACAAAATTTGTTGGGTTATACATTAATGATGGTGCGAGATTGGCTATAAAATCCATTTTCTTGGGAACAGCGTAAGTTGGGTGAGTGCTTTTCTGAACTTGGAAGGCACGACAACTCAAATGATAATAAATCTAAATATAAGAAAGTGTGTGTTGGTGATATAGCTTACAATTCAATGAGAATGTGGCAAGGAACAATCGGATATTCACCTTATGAGGGTATTGTAAGCCCTGCATATACAGTTTTTTCGCCAAATGCAGGAGTTTTTTACTTCTCTCGACAACCTTATCACCCTTCATCAGCGTAAGTTTTTTATATATAAATCAGATACAAATTTGCATTTCAATTAAACGTCAAAAAAACATGACGTTAATCCGTCATGCCTTTTCATTCCTATCCTTTTCGAATCTGCTCATTAATACTCTTCGTGTCCAATAAACTTGCACTTAGCAATATATCCACCACACCAGATGGCTCCTGCCACCGTTACAGACAGCAGACACTTGAATACCGCCAGTGCGATGATTCCAATTGTAAGATTTCCTGCAAAGTATGCTGAAACCACCCCCTGTATAGGTTTACATAACATAAGCCAGCCTCCCACATAAAGGGCTAGTAACGTTCCGATGACAGAACAGAGTGTTCCGATCATCAGTCTCAGTGTTTTATGGCTAATCTGTGTTTCCTCTGCCTGTTTTGTAACTTCTTTCATCCTAATTCCCCTCTTCTCTAACATATCCCTTAGCATTTCTACCTGTTTAAACTTTTCAGATAAAAATTTACATTTCTATATCAAATATACAATTTTTTTGTCGAAAATTCAAGTGATTTTCTATTGCAATCTGTTGTAATCTGTTGTATCTGCGCCTTTCTTACTTTATAATAGTAACACAGTAAAAAGAATTTTTTTCAGGGGTGACTCTATTATATGAATGGTCCGAAAAAACTACAACAGATATTGGCTGTTCTCTTTATCTTTACAATTTTATTATGCAGCTGTAGAAAAGCAGAAAATACTCTATCCACAAAACAGGAACCTTCACTGCCAACTATTGTAATTGGCAGTGACAATTATCCGCCTTTTAATTATAGCGGAACAGACGGCAGACCAACCGGCATTGATGTGGAACTTGCCACGGAAGCCTTCCACAGAATGGGCTATCAGGCTGAATTTGTCACCATCGACTGGGAAAATAAAAAAGAGCTTCTGCAGGATGGCAGTATCGACTGTGCCTGGGGCTGTTTTAGTATGGACGGACGAATGGATGAATACAAATGGGCGGGACCTTATATGATCAGCCAGCAGGTGGTTGCAGTCAGTCCGGACAGCAATATTTACACCCTGCAAGATCTTGCCGGTAAAAACATTGCCGTTCAGGCCACCACGAAACCGGAAGATATTTTTCTCAACCAGACCGACCCCGACATTCCAAAAATTAACGGACTTTTCTCCATGCAGAATCGCGAGCTGATTTACCCAATGTTAAGCAAAGGTTATGTGGATGCGGTTGCTGCCCATGAAACTTCTATTTTACAATATATGTCTGATTATCATGTGGAATACCGCATTCTGGATAAACCGCTTCTTACTGTCGGACTGGGTGTGGCTTTCTCTCTTGATGATACCAGTGGGCTTAACGAAGAGCTGTCTGATACTTTAGAGGAAATGCAAAAGGATGGAACCTCTGAGAAAATCATCGGAAAATACTTAGCGCATCCAAGTACTTATCTGGAGGTAGAAAATTATGAAGTCAAATAAGAACAAACCCTTTAGACTGCGTTTTTTCTGGCCTTTTTCAATATTTCTTGGCATCCTGTTCTTCCTTCTGGTATTTTTTACTTCCGCAAATGATGATATCGAATCCACAGAAGAACACCTTGCAGATACGGTTAATTATTTGAAGAAACAATGCTCCACCTACAGCAATTTAAATTTAGCCTCCGAAACAAAGAGCCTGATGCGTATTATTGAATGCTGTCAGCAGGCTGCCCACAATATTTCTACGGATAACCGTCTGCATGGCACAACATCCATGGAAAAAGCTTCCATGGAAGAATTTACAAAAGACCTTTATATTACCGGCATTATTTTTCTGGATGAAACCGGAACTGTAACCTCTGAATATTGTACTGATTCCATTGGCAGTGCCGGTCTAACCGATACGCTGGAAAAAGAAGTTCTTCTGGATGTTGCCATACATCCGGAAAAAACATACTCTTCCAGAATCGACTGTGAAGATGGCTCTTATATCGATCTGGCAGCGGTAGGACGTACCGATACCTCTGGTATTATTGTAACTTATTACCATACACCACTTGATTACATTGAAAGTTACAGCATCTCTTTTCAGAATTTGCTGTCTGGCTACAGTATCAGCCGTAGCAGCACCATTGTCATTACCAGTGGTGATAAAGTGATTGCCTCAAATGAAGAAAAACTCGAAGGAACAGATATTAAGAATATTGAAGTACTACAGAATATAAACAAAAAAGCGGTGAGTGGACAGATGGTTCATGTTCATAATACAGTCTCCTCACCAAAGCATGTCTTTGGTATGTTAGACCAGGGGCAGAATTATTATATCTACGTCTATCTGCCTGAGCATGCAGTTTTTGAAACGACTCCGCGAAAAGTATTTTATTATATGTTTGGTTATATCTGCCTTCTTCTGATTTTCCAGATGCTGCGCTGGAGGACTGACCAGAGCTACCAGGAAGCCCAGTTGAAGAGGGATAAGCTCTATCAGGAATCACTAAAGGAGGCTGCCAAAAAAGCAGAAAGTGCTAACCTTGCCAAGACTGAATTTTTGCAGCGGATGAGTCACGATATCCGGACGCCGATTAACGGAATCCGTGGTATGGTGGAAATTGCCGGACATTATAAAGATAACCCTGTCAAGCAGGAATGTCTCGGGAAAATCCGGGAGGCTTCTGGTCTGCTCTTAGAACTTGTAAATGAAGTTCTTGATATGGGAAAACTGGAATCCGGCGAAATTGTCTTAGAATCCCGCCCATTCCATGTTCTGCACCTGGTCCATGATATCACCACCATCGTAGAAAAGCAGGCTGCGGAACGTGGCATCGAAATTATTTCCGGAGTTCCTTCTGTCCAGCATCCCTGTCTCATCGGAAGTCCTATTCATATCCAACGGCTTCTTATGAATATTGTAAGCAATGCAGTAAAATATAATAAGGAAAATGGAAAAGTCATTCTAAGCTGTCATGAAGTACGTTTTACGGAAGATACTGCCTGGATTGAATTTACCTGCTCTGATACCGGAATCGGCATGAGCAAAGAATTTCAGGAGCATTTATTTGAACCTTTTACCCAGGAAAGCCATGATGCCCGTTCTACTTACAACGGTACCGGACTTGGCATGGCAATTGTAAAGAATCTTTTGGATAAAATGGGCGGAACCATTGATTTTTCCAGTGAGAAGGATGTCGGCACCACTTACCGGATTACGATTCCTTTTTGTATCGACCATAACGCCGCTTCCACTTCCGAAGCAGAAACTTCCGATGAAGAAATCTCTCTTTCCGGCTATCATATTCTGCTGGCTGAAGATAATTTGCTAAACCTTGAAATTGCAGAATTTATTCTGACTGATGCCGGTGCAGTGGTTACCAAAGCCTGCAATGGAGAGGAAGCACTACAGCTTTTTATGGAGGCTTCTCCTTATGAATACGATATCATTTTAATGGATATCATGATGCCGGTTATGGATGGTTACCAGACAACCCGTGCCATCCGTTCCTTAGACCGTCCGGATGCAAAAACAATTCCGATTCTTGCCATGACTGCAAACGCCTTTGCAGAAGACCGTCAGAAAACTTATGCTGCCGGTATGGACGAACACCTTACCAAACCACTGGATACAGAACTTCTTTTAAAAACAATTGCTAAATACACACCAGAGAAAAAAGCTCCTATGACACCATAGTGCAGTGGGAGCTTTCTCTTCTTTGCCAGACAACCGTAAGAAACTGCCGGCAGCAGGTTCTTACGGTTATTTGATATTATTAGAGTCTCTACCCAATCTGATGCCCAACAATTCGATAATAGGTTCTTGAGGTCATCTTGTATACCAGAAGATAAATAACTGTAAATACTGCAATCGTACCAAGGAGACAGTACGCAAACAGTCTTCCATTATTCAGATTCATCACTGCCAGTATCATCCGGATCATTGGAAACGCTGCCAGCACATGTAGCGCAGCGGTAACAATCGGTAGTAAAAATACCATCCGGATCTGTGCACTGATTGTTTTCTTTACCTCTTCATTGCTCATTCCTACTTTTTCCATAATGGCAAAGCGCTCTTTATCCTCATATCCTTCCGAAATCTGCTTATAAAAAATAATAAGTACGGTAATCATCAAAAACAGGATTCCAAGGAAAATACCAAGGAACAGAAAGCCGCCATACATCTGCCGGAAGGAATCTTCATTTTCTGCCCTGTTTTCTATCATGATATAATATTTACCGTCATGCCCTTCTTCCATGCCGGATGCACCAATTGCCGCAGATACTGCATTTCCACAGGCAATTTTTTCTTCCCTGTTTCCATCGATGTCGATATACAGAGAATAATAATAGCTGCTGGCATTTTTCCCATAAATCTCTTTCTGTGCTTCATACAACGGTGCCATATCTTCTACGCTGTTTACTACCATATAATAGACCTGATTATCCATCCAATGTCCATTTTCAGAAGAAAAATGCTGTTTCTGTAAAATAGGATAAGTATAATCTCCAACCGTAATCGTATCTTTATCATAGTCATCACTGGTTGCCAACACCACTTCGTGATCCGAAAGCTCCGGAACCCTTACATTATAAGCTTCCTCATAATCTTCCCTTGTAATCATGCGGAGCATAATAATATCAGAACTATAATCGCCCTCATCATCATGTTTTCGAATTACAAGATTTCCATCTTCTGATATGCAGGAAAATGTCAGCGTCATCATGCCCTGTTCTTCTTTTATACTGCGGTTCTCCTGCTGGATGGTGCGGTTCACTAACTCCCGCAACGCATCACCTTCTGTAATCGGATTTTCACTGGTAATGGATACTCCGATATCTCCCTGATAACGGGCTGCCAGTTCATCATCCAGTCCGGCATACATACTTACCGTTGAAGAAATTACCACCAGTACCATCGTGGATAAAATACAGATGCTTGCCAGTCCTGCTGCATTCTGTTTCATCCGGTAAATAAGACCAGAGACTGCCACAAAATGTTTCTTTTTATAATAATAACTTTTTCTCTTTCTTAAGAACTTAAGCACGGCAATGCTGCCTGCCATAAATATAAAATAGGTTCCGATAATTACAAGTATTACCGCTACAAAGAACAGAAGCACTGCAGTTACCGGATTATCTACTGTAATTGCCATATAGTAGCCTGCTGCAAGTGTTACAATTCCAACTATTGCCATCAGCTTTTTCGTTTTCGGCTCCCGCTCGCCCTGGCTGCTTCCATGCAGCAGTTCCACCGGTTTGGCAAGCTGTATCTGAAACAGATTATATATAAAGGTCAGCATAAAAATACCGGCAAACAAAAGGATGGTACTTACAACGCCACTTTCTGATACATAAAAAACAATTTCTGCATGGTACCCAATCATGGCGTACAATAACATACACATCAGTTTACTGAACGCAATTCCTGCAACAAGTCCGCCACCGATGGCACCCACTGCCGAAAAAAACGTCTCCAGAAAAATTACTTTTGTCAGATGCCTTTTCTCCATTCCAAGAATGTTATAAATACCAAGCTCCTTTTTTCTCCGTTTCATAATAAAGCTGTTGGTGTAAAACAGGAATATCACAGAGAAAAATCCAATGATAACTGCACCCAGTCCCAACACAAGCTCTACATCCATGGCACCAAATGGCAGTTCATCCAGTCCCGGATTGTGATTGAGGTACAGCATGGTATAAAAGAATGCCACCGTCAGCATCCCGGTCAACAGATACGGCAGGTAAAACTGTCTGTTGTGCTTTATATTATTTACTGCCAGTTTTCCATATAAACCCCTATTCATGTTTCTCACCACCTGTCGTAAGCATCGTCAGTGTATCGGAAATCTTTGCATACAATTCCTCACTGGTTAAATTACCACGGTAAATCTGGTGGAATACTTCCCCATCTTTAATAAACAATACTCTTCTCGCATGGCTTGCAGCCTTAGTGCTATGGGTTACCATAAGAATTGTCTGCCCCCGCTCATTAATCTTATTAAATAATGTCAATAAATCTTCCGTCGCTTTGGAGTCCAGTGCTCCGGTAGGCTCATCTGCCAGTACCAGCTCCGGCTTGATTATCAAGGCTCTTGCTACCGCCGCACGCTGTTTCTGTCCGCCAGATACTTCATAAGGATATTTTCCAAGAATATCAAGAATTCCAAGCTGCGCCGCAATCGGTGTTATGCGCCGCTCCATCTCTTTATAATCCACACCGGATAACACCAGCGGAAGAACGATATTATCTTTTAATGAAAAATTATCCAAAAGATTAAAGTCCTGAAATACAAATCCAAGATTTTCTCTCCGGAATGCGGAAATCTCTTTTTCCCGGATATCCACAATGTTCTTGCCATTTAATATGACCTGTCCACCGGTGGGCTTATCCAGTGCTGCCAAAATGTTTAAAAGCGTAGTCTTTCCGGAACCGGATTCTCCCATGATTGCTACATATTCTCCTTCTTCCACTGAAAAGGAAAGATTCTTTAATGCCTCTACCTGATTTCCACCCAGGCGGGTTGTATAAACTTTTTTCAGATTATTTACTTCTAAGATTGCCATTGTTTTCTCCTCACTTTATTGCTCTGTCATCTTTTCCATTATCATAGCAAAAAAGGAAAATGTCAGCCATGGATTCTGCTTACATTTTCCCTTTATCTCTTACATTTTTGTAAGATTGAAATTATATTTTCTAGCTTTTTTATTGTACCATAATTATATTCCACATTTTTCAGGTGATAAATTTGCTAATATTTACATTTTTCAGGACATAATTTTGTATATCACTTATCTCTACTTCGCATTTCAAGATGTACCTTCGTTCCCACTCCAATCTCCGACTCAATCGTGATTTCATGGGACAGCTTGCGCATAATTTTCCGGCAGAGATACAGTCCGATGCCGGTAGAACGCTTGTCGGCATGTCCATTGTATCCGGTATAACCCTTTTCAAAGATTCGTGGCAAATCCTCCGGTGCGATACCGATTCCGGTATCTTCGATAACCAGCTCTTTTGTCTCTTGCTCCGGTTCTTCCTTTAAATAAACAGAAATGGTTCCACCGGCAGTATACTTAATAGCATTGGATAAAATCTGTTCGATTACAAATTCCAGCCATTTTTCATCGGTCAGTACCTGTGTGTCAATGGAAGTTAATTCCAGCTTGATTTTCTTTCGCACAAACAGTCGGGCATACTTGTGGATTGCCTCCCGCACTACTTTATCTAACGAAACTTCACCAATCACAAAATCCGTACTTTTCGCAGACAGTCTGGAAAACTGCAATGCCATTTCCACATACTGCTCAATGGAGAAAAGCTCTTCCCACATTTCCTGACTCCGCTCATCTTCTTCCTCTGCCAGCAGCAGGCGCAGTGCCGCAATCGGCGTCTTAATCTGGTGCACCCACATGGTAAAATATTCTGCCTGCTCCACCTGCCCGTTTTCCAGCTCATTAATCTGCTACTGCAGTGTGATATATAACGAACGAAGCATTTTCTGGTAATCCGTTTCCATCTGTCCCTGCGGCAATGACAGCTTATCCATTGTCACTGCAATTTCAGAAGTCTGCTTTTCTAACTTCTTATGATGCAGATAACGCCTTGTAAAATCTATGATTACTACCAGTAAATACAGAAAGAAGCACAAAAATGCGGCATATCCCCATTGTGCCAGCGGCACCTGCTCAAATCCGATTACAAAGCACAGGATTCCAAAGCAGGCAAGCACTAACAACAGCCATTTCAGATTTTCCTTCAGATAATTTTTGACAAATCTCATTTCAGCCGATACCCGATTCCCTTCTTCGTAAGAATAAAATCCTCCAGACCTGCATCCGCAAGTTTCCTTCTAAGGCGGTTTACATTTACGGAAAGTGTATTCTCATCCACAAAGCAGTCACTTTCCCAGAGCTTTGTCATCAGCGTATCTCTTGAGACTACCTTTTCCTTATTTTCCATCAGTGTCTTTAGAATCCGCAGTTCATTCCTGGTAAGTTCCACTTTCTTATCCTGATAAGTAAGGACTGCTTCCGCCACCTGAAGCATCACTCCGTGATAGGTCAGCACTTCTCCGGTCTCTGTAAAATCATAGGTGCGCCGCAGCATCGCCTGTACTTTTACCGTAAGGACACTTAAGTCAAAAGGCTTTGCGATAAAATCATCTGCCCCCATGTTTACTGCCATGACAATATTCATATTGTCCGCAGCCGATGATAGAAAGATAATCGGCACTTTAGAAATTTTGCGGATTTCACCGCACCAGTAATATCCATTGTAAAAAGGAAGTCCGATGTCCATCAGCACCAGCTGCGGTGCAAACTCCGCAAATTCTTTTGTAACTGCTGAAAAATCTTTTGTGCACTGCACTTCATATTCCCAGTTTTCTAAATGTTTTTTGATACTTCTGGCTATAATTACATCATCTTCCACAAGATAAATCCGGTACATCTTCCCCCTGCCTTTCCGTTTTTCCCATACACTTCACTTTCTCTATGTTTTTCACTCTTTAATCCGATGTTTCATAATACGGAAAAAGATTTATATCCTTGTCTTTTTCCTTGGCAAACATGTTGTTGTATTGCAGGATATTATACTGGTTCAGAAGGTCTGCATCTTCTCCCTGTGCCTCGAAATAATGCAGGAATTCGCCCTGACTCTTGGAATAAAATGCTCTGGAATTCATTGCCGGTATCTCTTTCTGCAAGTCTGCTAAGAACTGGTTATATGCCGGCAGTTCAATACCCGCCTGCTGCAGTGTCATTGTGGATAAGTAATTCAGGCTGGTCAGTTCCACATCTTTACTTTCACTGTCATAATTCGTCCATACAAAAAATGGTACTGTAAATAATTCCTGCAGTTCATCCAAGGTAAGACCGGATAATCCCTTGCCATTCATGGACTGATAGAAATTATTATTCAGACTCGGCTGATGGTCTCCGAAAAATACGATTTCGACCTTGTCATCCACATTTTCAAAATAAGTAATCAGATTTTCCAGTGCCTTGTCACTCTCATGAATCAGGCTTAAATACTGGTTCACATCACTGAAATAATGATTCTTAAGATTTATGGTATTCTGGAAATTATCATAATAATCGGTATAGCCACCGTGATTCTGCATGGTAACACCTAAGATAAATAATTTTTCATCGGAAGTCTTTGCCTCATACTGGTCAATAATTTTATTGTATAATTCCTGGTCCGTAATATATTCCCGCATGATATTGGTCTGGTCGAAATCATCGATAAAGAGACTCTCATCGAAGCCCAGCAACGGATAAACCTTGCTTCTGCTCCAGCCAGACGCATAGTAAGGATGCATGGAAATGCAGGAATATCCCCGCTCCTTTAATGTGCTCACCAGGGAATACGGTTTCTTTGACATATACTGCTGATAAGGCACGGAGCCGCTTGGCAGGGATGCCATGGAATTTCCCGTCAGAAATTCCCACTCGGAATCCGGTGTCTTTGCACCAAAGACAGAAGACAGTGCATATCCCTTAATGACATTGGTGTCCATGGAATCAAAAAATGGTGTTACCTCTTCCGTTGTCTCAAATCCATAATGGGAAATCACACTCAAATCCGCAAAGGACTCATTCATAATAACAATAATGGTCGGGTCATCTTCCGAGCCTTTATTCTCCGGTGCCGGATATTCTTTGGAAATCTCTTCCACCACATCTTTTGAGTATCCATCCGGCTCCGCCACAAAGGAATCCCGGATGCTGAGTACAAAATTTAAGATATAACCGTTGCGGTAAGTTCCTTTCTGTTCCCAGGATTCCATTACCGTATCTTCTGTGGCAATTCCCACATAAATTCCCATCACCAGTGCTGCCGCAAAGGCACTGATCCGGAGCATCCATTTCTTTTTAAATTCAAAATTCAGCTTTCTTATAAAGGCAACATATATCATGCTAAAAAGTATGACATAGACCGCCCGGTCTTCCAATACAAATTTATAATTTGCCGCTACGGAAAGTCCGGTGGATGCCGCTTTCAAATCTCCGAAAGAAAATTCATTTCCACGGAACTGATAGACAAAGTAATTGATTCCTGCAAGGCTTAAAAGGAAAATATGTCCTATCATGCAGGCAATCTTCGGCTTTGCTGTAATCACTAACAGTGCAAGATAAAAGACCATGCAGCAGAGCACATTCCATCGGGTGTGATTCACACTGATTTTCTCCCGCAGTTCTGCATCCAGCAAAAGATACTGCACCATATGCTCCGTCATGATGGCACTTAGGAAAATTTCAAGTGCAGCCCAGATAGGATTGGCTTTCTCCGGCAATGTAATCCTAAGATTTTTGATTCCAAAATAAATCAGCCCTGCGGCAACTGCCAGTAGCACATTTACCCCACCATAGAGACAAAAGCCCAACATCACTGCAAAAGCAATGAGTCCGGCTCTTATATTTGTCTTCTTATAATCCAGTCCGATAAGTCTAACTGAATATTTTTTATTCTGCTCCGTTTTATCCTGTACGGTCTTATTCTGTTCTATTTCATTTCTTTCTGCTTTATTCTCATTCATTCCTTACAATCCTGCCGTTTTCTTCTGTGACAGAACTTCTGTCCATCCGCTACTATAACGCAGGTCTTTTTTGTTTGCAAGCCTCTTCACAAAATCTTAAAGAAATCTAAGCGACTGCAATCGGTCCCATTCCCATTGACCAGCAGATGATATACAAAATCAGAAGGTGCGCCGGATAGAAAATGTAGAAAAAGTATTTCAAAGAAAGTCCACGTTTTCCATTATAAAATGCAATCGGAATGAATGCCAGCGGTGCAGTAAGCTCCCAGGAAAATCCGATACATCCTGCAAGCAGCTGGTAGGATTTTTTCTTACGGAATACATAGAGTAATACGATGCAGGCAACGCCAATTCCGGCATAGTCGGTATTTAAAAATTCTGCCGCAAGGATTCCTGCTGCAAGAATTCCCGCATCAAAAATAACTTTCTTAAACTTCGCAAACCGTTCCTGATTCTCCACTGCCTGAAATCCCCACATAACCATCAGTCCGATAAACAGTGTAAAAAATACATTCTGATAACCGGATTCCAATATTTTTCCATTGAATAATAAGTCAAATGGAATTTCAGATACCAGGCAGAAGGAAAGCAGACGAAGTGCATATTTCTTCACATCATGGGTATGTTCAAAGCCTTCGATTAAAAGAAAACAGAAAATCGGAAATGCCAGTCTTCCGACAAAACGCATCATCTGATATGTAATCACCAGGGTACTGTTGGCATCAATCCATGCATTCAGATCTGCCGCCTCATTCATGCCACGGACTACCAGCAGTCTGCCAAGAACTCCGGCTCCGATATGGTCAATTAACATCGTTATAATCGCAATGATTTTCAGTGTGCTGCCACTGATTCCTTTTCTTTCTTTCATCTTAATTCCTTCTCTTTCCCTTACTGCTGTGCCTTATCTGCCTTGCGTTTTGCAATCCGTCGGTCAATACGCTTATGCAGTAATACCACCACACCACCGATAACAAATGGAAGTACGAATGTTGCAAAACGGTATAACAATGCCGCAGAACCGGCTTCTCCGGTTCCTACCAATACTGTAAACAATGCGGTAAATACAAACTCTGAGGAACCGATTCCTGCCGGAGACGGAATGACTGCTGCCAGCATAAAAGCAAGGGAAGTAACTGCCCAGGACTGTAGCAGTGTCAATCCATATTCCCGATATAAAATCACGAATGGTATGCCATAGCAGAATGCAAATTTCAACAGATTCTTAGCTACAATGGATGCGATTAGTTTTCCCTTGGTCAGAAGCATGCCTGCTGCATCCTCTAAGATGCCACACTGTTCCCGTAACATGGCTGCCTGCGCATCGAATTTTCCTTTGCGGTTCAGCTTGTCCACCAGGAAAAGTAAAATTCCATGGAACTTCTTTGAACAGCAGAATAAAAGTAATGCAGTTGCTATCACTGCCGTCAAAACATATCCTGCAATCAGAAGATTAAAATATTCGGAATAATGTTCCTTCATAAATCCGAAATTTAACAGGAAGAAAATAATGGAAAAGATCGCAATCGTTACTTTATGAATCGCATACTCTACCATATACATTCCGGTTCCCTGAAAAACCGGAATTCCTTTTTCATTGAAATAATATACCGCTGCCACACCGGCACCACTGCCTAAGGTTGCCACACGGTAAAATGAGCAATAAAAGGCGCTCTCTATACCCATCCGGTATGTAAACTGTGGATTATACTGCTTTGCGAAGGAATAATTAATCCATCCTTCTACCACATTATACATAACACCGGCACCGCAGATGGTAATGACCACCCAAGGTGCAGTTGTAGAAAGCTCCTTTAAAATTGGTCCGGCTGAATCCCGGAACGTATAAATGATAATTGCTACGATGGCAATTACAAAAACCAGTTTCAGTATTTGCTTTGTCCGCTTATTAATAAAACCTCACTCCCAGTTCTCTTTTTCCTCTGCTGCCTGTCTATTTTACCACGTATCTCCATGGATTATTCGTCACACACAGGATTATATCAAATATCCGTCGGATTTTGGAGCAAGTATAGGGCGTTATGCCAACCGTATAAATCAGGGACGTTTTTCATTAGATGGAATAATATATCAGTTACCTCAGAACAATTATGGTCATTGTTTGCATGGAGGCCCTCAAGGGTTCCAGTATCGTGTATATAAAGGTACTCAAATGAGTGATAGGGAAGTGAAGCTGACTTATTTGTCTAAAGACGGTGAAGAAGGGTTTCCCGGAAACTTGAATTGTACAATTACTATGAAATTGACAGATGATAATGCTATTGACATTCAGTATGAGGCAGAAACGGATAAACCGACTATTGTAAATATGACCAATCATTCTTATTTTAATTTAGATGGAGATCCGTCAAAAGATAATTCTGATTATTTATTGACTTTGAACGCGGATTATTATACTCCTGTAGATAGTACTTTCATGACAACCGGAGAAATTCTTCCTGTTGAGGGTACTCCTATGGATTTCAGATGTCCTACAGCTATAGGTGTTCGTATCAATCAAAACTTTGAACAATTGAAAAACGGAAATGGCATTGACCATAATTGGATACTAAATACTAAAGGGGATATTCAGCAGGTTTGTGCCACATTAGAGTCATCAGTTACGGGTATTGTACTTGATGTTTATACTGACGAGCCGGGTATTCAGGTTTATTGTGGTAATTTTCTAGATGGGACATTGACGGGTAAAAAAAATACAATATATAATTTTCGCGCTTCTGTGTGCTTGGAAACGCAAAAATATCCCGATACACCTAATAAGGCAGACTGGCCTACGGCAGTATTAAGACCTGGAGAAAAATATGAAAGCCGCTGTATTTACAAGTTTTCGGTACATAAATAATGCATGTTAAGGTAGAAGGAATTGTGGAATATAACTTGGGATAAATAAGATTCAGAGAGGAAGAGTCCTGAAAGAAGCGGTGAGGGTAAACACTGGTTCTTTTGGGACTTTTTCCGGATAATTATTGATATGGAGAATTTAATCTTTAATTTTGTACTCTCTAAACTAAATTGATATACTATGAAAAGAATATTCATAATAGGACTTCTTTTTTTATATGCATTTACTCTTTACTCTCAAAGTAATATCCGATATTATTTCAAAACATTGGATATTCAAGATGGACTCTCGCAAAACACGGTGAACGCTATTTTGCAAGATAAACAAGGTTTCATGTGGTTTGGAACAAAAGATGGTTTGAATCGTTTTGATGGCCTGAGTTTTCGTATTTTCAAAAAAGAGAATTCTGCTTTAGGAAATAATTTTATCACTGCACTTCATGAGGATAAAGAAGGAAATATTTGGGTTGGAACAGATGCAGGCGTTTATGTGTA
>ERZ779762.1190-NODE-1190-length-15005-cov-2.883880_pt1 | contig 15005 bp, 11 predicted proteins | sample MGYA00511887_ERZ779762 | MGnify/ENA primary metagenome ERZ779762 (study PRJEB29588, sample SAMEA2163052) | human gut metagenome | biome: human gut; feature: human-associated habitat; material: faeces | place: Denmark | collected 2008/2010 ...
GGGCTTCCCGCCGAAAACAGCGCGAAGACGATTCCGATAAATCGCATGATTTTCATATTTGATTGTTTTAATATTGAATGATGGAAAGAGGATGGAAGTTGACCGGACTTCGACTACGTTGCGGACAAAAGTAATAAAAGGCAAGATAAATAACAACATAAACACAACAAATAATCAAAAATAAATTTCCTTTTAATCCGCTCTCTTGTATGCTTTTAATCAATGCCTCTCCTAATGCTCCATCCCCTCCACTAAAGGTTACTTGATCTGGCAACTGATACGTCGCTGTTAAAAATATAGCAATACCCGTTACAATAACACATAAAGCAAAATACCACAATATCGTCTTCTTCATAAACTAAGTCGTCCCCTTATTATCATTAATATTTTAGTATTATATTAAAAAACATATCATTACACGCATCGTACCATTACTTTCACCAAATCTTTTGGTTTATCTCTCATCATATACAATGCGTCTTCCACTTTCTCCAGTCCCTCCAAATGATGTGTCACCAGTGGGGAAGGATCCAGTCTTCCATACTGAACCATGGAAAGGATGCGTTCAATACGCATTCTTCCGCCTTTTGCCAGTTCCATGTGAAGTGTTTTGCCACACATGCCACGGCCCCCAGAAAAAATCGGCAACGGAAGATATCCGGTTCCGCCAAAATAATTTATATTGGAAATTGTTCCAATGCCATATCTTGTCATATCATAAGCCTGTGTCAGCACTTCTGCATTCCCACCGGCTATGATCGTAGCATCCACTCCAATTCCCTCTGTCATCTGCTTTACCTGTTCTACGATATCGCCGTCTTTATAACTCAAAACCTCTGTCGCACCATACCTTTTTGCCAATTCTACACATATTGGGCGTGTACCAACAGCGATAATTCTTCCGGCTCCCTGCAAGGCAGCACCGGCAACAGCCATCAAACCAATTGGGCCAATCCCCAAAACACAGACCGTATCCCCGATCTTGATATCAGCATATTCGGCTCCGGTAAATCCGGTCGTAACTACATCGACACACATCAATGCCTGCTCGTCGGTTATTCCCTCCGGAATATGCGCAAGTGTGGTATCGGCATCACGGATAAGAAAACGCTCCGAGAAAACTCCCGGCTGTGTTCTTCCAAGCTGATGTCCGGAAAACGGAGCACTGGCATGTTTGTAATTTCCATCCTGAATGCTTTTATCACGCCAGTCCGGTGTAATTGCCGGAACAGCTACACGGTCGCCGGGACGAAAATCTTTTACTTCACTTCCGACTTCCAGCACTTCCGCAATACATTCGTGTCCAAGCACAAGATTGGGTTGTTTAGGTGAACCGCCGCCAAATACCGTATGTACATCCGAACTGCACGGAGTAACCGCAATCGGTTTCAAAATAGCACCATAAGGAACCAATTCCGGCTCCGGTGCGTCATGCCAGCGTACAACTCCCGGTTCAGCTAAAACAAATGCTTTCATTATATTTCAATCTCCTTTTCACTAACTGTCTAACCCTGACTGTTTCATAATCTCACGGATTCCCTGCGAAAAATCCGTATCCGGAACATATCCCGATGCCTGTATTACCTTTGTAATATCCGGATTGAGCACAGGAACTCCTTCCGGTTTTTCTATCTCTTTTCCGAAAACAACTTCTCCGCTTTTGTTGGAGCAGTCATAAATCTCCCGGACAAATTCCCGCAGAACACGTGTATCCGTTCCTGCGACATTATAGATGCCTTCCTCGCATCCGTGTTCCATAAGTCCAAGAACAAGTTTCACAAAATCCGTAATATACAGATAATTCCAAAGCTGGCTGCAAGCACCAAGTTCTACTTTCTGTCCCTGATTTAATTTGCGTATACAGGTATCCACTAACGTTCCGTTCCGGTCTCCATAACCATACACACTAAAAATCCGCATATGAACAAATCGTATGGATTTATCCGCACAAAACTGTTCTGCCTGCCGGGCAAATGCAATCTTTGCTTTTCCATACGGGGAAACCGGGAAACATTCTGTCTCCTCAGTAATTTTATCCTGACAGATTCCGTACTCTGCCTGTGATCCCGGAAAGAAAAAGTGCGTACATCCAAGTTTTTCCGCCACTTTCAACGCATTCATCGAATACACTGCGTTCTTATTTTGAACTTCCTCCGCAGCCCGTCCGGCATCTCCGGAACCATCCCAAGCAAAGTGAATCATCATATCTGCCTTATTTACACTTGTCTCCAGCACATCCAGATCATCCAGAGAGCCATAAACCAGTTCTAATTCCGGATGTTCCGGCAGCAACGCCAAATTGGCTGAATTTTTACGCACAAGTGCATATACTTTATATCCATGCTGTAAAAGGGCAGCCGTCATATTTCGTCCCAGAAAACTGGTTGCCCCTGTCACGACAATTTTTTTCATTTCTATCGTCCATTCTCCATTCAACTAAATCTTATGCTTCCATCTCGTCATATCTCTGAAGAGAATTTGTCATTAACACAGCAATTTCTGTCTCTTTTCCAAATCGCTGCCGGATAATGGATGCAATCTCTTTCGTATATCCCGGCGCAATAATAATAATTGCATCTACCGGATCTGCCACTGCATCATCCGGAGAAATAATCGGAATATGGGATGCCGGTGCATACCGTCCCTGCTTGAACGGAGCAGAATCAATAATATACTCAACATCTTTTGTCAATTCTGCTGTCGCCGCTAAGGTAAATCCCTGATGACTGGCTCCCCAGACAGCGATCCGTTTTCCCTCGCCATGCAGTCTGTCAATGTATTCATGTACTTCTTTTCGGATGGTATCATAACTCTTTTGGATTCTTGACACATCGACTTTCTTTTTCTTGCACACAATAACGGAAAGCGTGTCACGATTTACCATCTCTTCTTCCAACACTTCAAATCCATTTTTTTCCAATACAAACCGAAGTGTATCAAATGTATAATATACCAAATGGTCACGGATCAGTTCATAATATCCATCATTTTCCAAAATGTATTCCAAACTCGGTACTGTCACAAGACCCATGCCATCCTCTGTCAAATTGTTATAAATGCCCTGAAGCATTCCATTGGGATCAGGCTGATGTTCAAAAAAATTAAAGGAAAGAAAGACATCAAACGGACCATTCTCGAGACGGACTTCTCCATTATCGACAAATCCCCGTTCCACTTGCAGTCCTTTTCCGGCTGCCATTTCAACCAGATCCTGCTTATGCTCAATTCCGTAAGCCTGAACCGGGAATTCGGTAAGTACGGACAAAAACTCGCCTTGTCCACAACCCACCTCTATGAATTTCTTATTTTCAAGATGATACGTTTCAATTAAATGTTTGTACTGGCTCCGGCGCAATTCTACCATTGTCTTGGAGAAACCGCCGGAACGGATTACATCGCGATAATAAGCTACCGGCTCACAGTCAAACTGTATCAGACCACATCCACGGCACTGATACAAACTGAGCGATACCCCTTTCTCCTCTGCAATTTCATTTTCATCCGGAATATCCTGCGCGGAAGCCGGCATATTATCAAATTCAAGCAGAGGTTTTTCAAAGAATTCCCCTCCGCATACCAGACATCTTGGTTGTCTTTTTTTCATCTTTCCATTCTCCTTTAATCTCTTATTGGTTGGGAGACCTCTATACTATTCCTCTGAACTATTCCTCTGAAATCGGCTCAATGATCATTTCTTTTTTGAATGTCTCACGATCCAAAAATGGTGCCAGATCTTCCAGTGGCGGTGAGAATAAACTGCCATCCGGAAGTTTCTTCGTCGCTGATTTTGGTTCAAACTTCTGATCAATCGAAACCATGATCTCACAAATTACTGCTCCTTCTGTTGCAAATACCTTTGAGATCGTATCATCCAATTCATCGTTCTTATCACAGCGGAAGAATGGATAGTTATAGGCATACGCAATCTTTTCCATGTCCGGAAATTCCAAGTCATGGCTCTGTGGGCCGATTCCGACAAACGGTTCGCCAAAGAAATTGGACTGCGTCTGGCGAATGGAATGATATCCATTGTTGTTAATAACAAAAATCTTGATTGGGAGATGATTGGTCTGAATGGTCTGCAATTCCTGCAAATTCATCTGAATACTTCCATCTCCACTGATACATACAATTTCTTTTCCTCCGTCGGCAACGCAGGCTCCGATTGCCGCTGGAAGATCATATCCCATCGACGCAATGGCAGAGTTAATGATAAAGCGCTGTCCTTTTTTAATCTCATAACCGTGGCTGCCCACTACGCAGGCAGAACCATTTCCCACTACCGTCATATAACCTTCCGGCAGTCTCCGGCTGAGTTCTTTGATAAAGGCATACACATTTGCCGGTTCTTTCTGCTCATAATGCTTTGGCAGAACAACCGGATATGTCTTTTTCCAATGATCGCACTTATTCAGCCAGAACTCATCCGTATCTAATTTGACATCACCCAATTCTTCATTGAGTGTCTTCATCACATCTTTTACATCTGCGCATACCGGCATATCAACATGAATTGTCGGCTTTTTCAATTCGTCTTCGTCAACATCGACAACAATCGTATAAGCCTCTCTTGCCCATGTCTGATAATTGTAACCCACCTGACGGATGCTCAGGCGGCTTCCCAGTGAGAGCACCAGATCACTGTTTTGAATTGCAAAGTTTCCGGCACGGTCACCCATGATTCCGGCACGTCCTACATACAATGGATGCTCATCTGCGATCAGATCAATGCTGTTCCATCCTGTAACAACCGGAATATTTAATTTTTCTACTAATTTGCAAAACTCCTCATAGCCGCCGGACGTACGAATCGCACTGCCGGCATTAATAACCGGACGTTTTGCCTGTTTTACTTTCTCAATGATCGTCTGGGCTGTCTCTTTTGAGAATTTCTTCGGCACTTCTGCGGCACATTCTGCCGGATCAAAACTGCGAAGATCGTCTGTCTCAATATAAGCTCCCTGCACATTAACAGGGATATCCAGCCAGCAAGGTCCCGGGCGACCGGTTACTGCAAGGTACAATGCCTTTTCAAGGCAGTATTTGATATCCAATGGATCAATGACCATCTGACAGTATTTTGTCATACTGTCCACGGCTTTACAGATGTCAAATTCCTGATCTCCCATTGCACGGATGTTTAATCCCGTACTGCGCGCCGTCGTATCATAACGAACCTGCCCCGAGATTACAAGCATTGGGATTGAATCAAGCCATCCACCGACAACACCGGTAATCGCGTTAGTTCCTCCCGGTCCTGTTGTCACGCAGACAGCTGCCATCTTATTGTGTATTCTTGCATACGCTTCTCCGGCAATCGCACATGCCTGTTCATGATGCTGGTATACACAATGCAGTCCCTCCTGATGTCCCAAACCATCATTCAGGTGCATAGCACCTCCGCCTGTCACCGTAAATACTGTGTCGATATCATGTTCCACAAGGAATTGTGCCACATAATTTGATAACTTAATTTTCATTGCCATCCTCCATTTTGAATATCTCTTTCCTTATTTTGAGCTGTATTTTACTGCAAAGCTTCTTTGATCACTTTTGCCATATAGTCAATCTTTTCATCAGTCATACCCGGATATACACCAAGCCAGAAAGTATCTTTCATAATACGGTCTGTTACTGCCAGATCTCCGACAACGCGGTATCCCTTTCCGGATGCACGCATCTCATCGAAGCAAGGCTGTTTTACAATATTTCCGGCAAAAAGCATACGTGTCTGTACGCCATGATTTTCGATATACTGAACCACTTTGTTCTTATCCACGCCCTCACGGCAGGTAAGAAGGAATCCGAACCAGCTTGGTTTTGAGTTTGGACATGGTTCCGGAAGAATAAGTTTATCTTCTACTTCTTCCAGTGCAGCACGAAGACGGTCAAAGTTGTGTCTTCTCTTTTCTACAAATGTAGGGAATTTCGCCAGCTGGGCACATCCTACTGCTGCCTGCATATCCGTTGCTTTCAGGTTATATCCAAAGTGTGAATACACATATTTGTGGTCATATCCCAATGGAAGTTCTCCATACTGCTTGTCGAAACGATGTCCGCACAGGTTGTCTCTTCCTGATGGACATACGCAGTCTCTTCCCCAGTCTCTCAAAGAGCGGACTGCCTTATGGATCAATGGGTTGTCTGTATAAACGGCTCCACCTTCACCCATTGTCATGTGGTGTGGCGGATAGAAACTGGAAGTACCGATATCACCGATCGTACCGGTGAATTTTTCTTCTCCGTTAATCGTATATTTGGATCCCAATGCGTCACAGTTATCTTCTACAAGCCATAAATTATGTTTGTCACAAAATTCTTTGATTGCTCCAAGATCCCATGGATTTCCCAATGTATGAGCGATCATGATCGCTTTGGTCTTATCGGAAAGGGCATCTTCCAACATAGAAGCATCCATATTGTACTGTGGAATTGTCATGTCTACGAATACCGGAACGGCACCATACTGAATGATCGGTGCAATTGTCGTCGGGAATCCGGCAGCTACTGTGATCACTTCGTCTCCCGGCATAATACGGCGGTCTCCCATCAAAGGAGAAGTAAGTGCCATAAATGCAAGCAGGTTTGCGGAAGAACCGGAGTTTACCAATGAACAGTATTTAATTCCAAGATACTCTGCAAATTCTTTTTCAAACTGATCGGTATATCTTCCGGAAGTAAGCCAGAACTCAAGGGAACTGTCTACCAGATTTACCATCTCTTCATGTCCGTAATAACGGGAAGCATATGGGATGCGGTCGCCTTCTTTAAAAGGTTTTTCCTGATTGTGGTATTTGTCACAATACTCCTTTACCATCTCCAAAATACTTTCTCTTGCCTGTTTTTCATTTTGATTTTCAAACATAATTTTAATCCTTTCTGATTTTCGTAAGTATTATCGATTTAAAAATTCTTTGATCTGCTTGTCCATAATATCTGCCACACTTTCTCCGGCAAAATATACTTTTGTCCATTCTACCGTCTTGTCCAGTGCTTCCGATACCGTCCAGCGTGGTTTCCATCCAAATGTTGTCTTCAGTTTCGAGCAGTCGAGTTTGAGGAAGTTTGCCTCATGAGGACCTCCGTCATACTGATTGACCCATTTCATGCCTTCGCCCCATTTTTCCACAAACAGATCTACCAGATCACCTGTTGTTACGCAGTCTGTCTCGTCCGGTCCGACATTATAATATCCCTGATATTTGGCATCCAGATACTGCTCTTTGGCAATCATCAGATATGCAATGACCGGCTCCAGCACATGCTGATACGGACGTGTGGAAAACGGATTACGGATCACAATATCCTTCTTTGCTTTTGCAGCACGCACGCAGTCCGGAATAATGCGGTCGTTGGCAAAATCACCACCGCCAATGACATTACCGGCTCTTGCTGTCGATACCGCAACACCTGTTTCATTGAAAAATGAATTTTTGTAACTGTGTGTTACCAGTTCGGAACAGGATTTACTGTTGGAATACGGATCATATCCATCCAGTGGTTCATTTTCACGATATCCCCATTCCCATTCTTTATTTTCATACACCTTGTCCGTTGTGACATTGAGAAAACTCTTAACACATGGATTCTGGCGTACGCATTCGCATATATTTACCGTTCCCATCACATTGGTTTCATACGTATAAACCGGATCCTTATAAGAATCTCTTACGATTGGCTGGGCAGCAAGATGAATTACAATTTCCGGCTGAACCTTTTTGAAGACATTGGATAATTTTTCCAAATCACGGATGTCTCCGATCACCGAATTCATCTTATCTTCAATCTCTGCCATTGAAAAAAGATTGGGATCTGTCGGTGCTTCCAAAGAATACCCGGTCACTTCTGCGCCTGCCTGTATCAAAGTGCGGCACATCCAGCTTCCCTTAAAACCGGTATGTCCCGTCACAAGTACTTTTTTCCCCTGATAGAAACTTAAATCTTTCATGTTTTTCTCCATTCTGATTTGCATAATTTTCGCATCATAATAATATAATATACCGTATATCAGTATAAAGCACAATCCAGTCTTTGTCAACCTTTACGGCTAAAATGTCAGTGCCGCAAAATGATGTCCAAAAGCGCCTGATAGCCTTTCTCATAGAATTCTTTTTCGTAATGCACCATGAACGCACCCGACACACACAGATCGTCCGCCTCATAGTCTTTTGCATAATCGATTACATGACAGTTCATCTGCTCTTCAAAATAGTCCTGCCATTTCTGCAAGAATGCTTTTTTCTTCTTTAACGTTGCCTGTTTATACCCACGGATTGCCTTTTTCCGGCGCTCATAATCCAGAAACTTGAGTTTCACATCCGCTTTAATGAAAATGATCTGCTTTCCATAGCGGCGTTTTAAAAATTCAATAAACGTTTCAAACCGTGCTTTGATTTCTTCGTCACTCAGCACATCTTCTACCGTGGTCAGTTCACAGTCCTCTTTGATTTCCTTATAAAACCCAAGCCCACGCACTTCACTGTCTGCTGTAAGATAACCTCCCTGATATTTTACAACATCACAGATCAGGTCATAAAAATCAAGAAGCAGCCACTGGGAGCCGGTTGTTTCCAGCTGTCCCGGCAGATCCTTGTGGAACGCACTTTTAATATATCCGACACGCCAGTTACTGTTTTCAAACAATGACAGATCCTCAAATTTGGCATCATCGTAAGGAATCGGTTCATCAAATGCAAATAAAAAGCTGTTGCGGTACGCATATTTTCCAATCTTGAACCGCCCGGTATCTTCATTCAGGATCTCACGCGTAATGCAGGATCCCCAGAGATCCACCTGAACCGGCTCATAAAAGGCATTGAGTGCCCGGATCGGTGCCAGCTGCTTATCCCCTTCCAGTTCTTTATGGTAACAGTCTTTTATGCGGTCATGTTCAAAATCTTCTTCCGCCGCCTGAAACAATAGCTTTTTAGCTTCTTTTTCCTTTCCAGCATCCAACGCCCGCATCATGGCATCAAAAATTCCGGCATGCACTTCATTGATATAGATCGTTCCATCCAGCCAGGCACGTTTTTCCAGTTCTTTTTTGACAAGTTCCGTGTAGACTTTCACAATCTTCATCTTATATTCGTAGATTGCCTCATATCGTACTCCCTCGCGGAATAAATCTCCTTCTTCCACTGCCTGTACCACTTTCAGGCAGGTACGGAGCCCTTCCGAAAAGCGGAAATCATATTTGTCAAGAATCTCCTGTATACTCGTATACCCTTCCTGCTGTATCTTCACAATATCGTATTCAAACTCTGTCAGCACAGGACGCCCCAGACTCAAGATCAGATGATCGATAAACTTACTGTCATCCATAAAAAGCGTGGTATTATTTTTTGCAAACAAATTATCATAATATTTGATAAAACGTCCAAAACGAATATAAAATTCACTTTCCGTAAATACACGTTTTTCCGGCTGATACCGGATAATATAAGAAATCAGCCGTCTCGCATGATGGTAAAACGGTTTCTCATACGACGACATCGTATATCCCTTTTTATGATTAAAATCCAAAAAATATTGGGAATAAATGTCAATCACATACGGATCTGTCTTTTCCACAAAATAATCTTCCAATTCTTTGATGCGGCGATTATACACTTTGCTGCTCTTTTTTTGTACTTTCCGCACATGCTTATGCGTCACAAACCATTTCGGACATCTGGACTTGACAAGGATGATATGGTTTTTGTCAAAATATTTTGTGATAAGATCAAGATAACGGTCCATATAGGGTTTCCAATCAAAATTCCGGTCGCGCATAACATCAATTTCTTCGATTTCCTCCTGATGTTCTGCATAAAACCGGCTCTCCTCAAACTTCGGATTTTTCGTAAACACCTGATCTTTCCATACACACAGGCGATGTCCTGCCGTATAGCACATGTCTACCACAAGAAAATCCGCAGGATCTTCTTCCAATGCGGTTTTCAGACGTTTTTCCAGATCCATTGTAAGAAGCGGTGACGCCGGCCCGTCCACCGCAACTGTCGCCCCTTCCGGGTTTCCCACCAAAGACAGAAGGGATATCCAGCAGCTGTCATTATATACTTTATATCTTTCTCTTAACTCCATATCATTGATATAAGAGGAACCATTCAAACGTATAATTGGCATTTCCATGATATTTTTCATTCTCCATTCTCAAGGTATAATTGACATAATTATAACACATTTTTGACATGATGTAAACAGCAGTCACATTTTTCTTGTCTTCCCCATATGCTAAAAAGAAAGGGTAAAGGAGGGATTTCGTATGAATCGTGTCCGTGAAATCGTCAAAGCCTCGTATGCACATGGGGCTCATATCTATGGGGCAGGGAGTTGTATTGCAATTCTTGACAGTGGAATTGCGGCACATCCGGATTTTGGTGACCGCATCATCGGATGGTACGATGTCCTTTCTTCCAGCCGCCATCCTTATGATGACTACGGTCACGGAACCCACGTCGCCGGGATCGCTGCCGGAAGCGGCCACGCCAGTCGTGGATTATACCGTGGCATTGCTCCCCAAGCGGATCTTGTCGCAGTCAAAGTGCTGAATCGTTACGGAGAGGGAACCGTCGAAAGCATCTGTACCGGTATCGACTGGGTTCTCCGGAACCGAATGCGGTATGGCATCAATATCGTTAATATTTCTGCCGGAACCGCAAAAGAAAAGCAGTTTGACGAATCTTCTCCTCTTGTGCGGAAAGTAGAGGAACTTTGGGATGCCGGCCTTGTGGTCGTCGTTTCTGCCGGAAACCGCGGTCCGGAGGCCGGTACGATCAGTGCTCCCGGAAACAGCCGTAAAGTCATTACTGTCGGTTATTATGGCAGAGAAGGAAATTCCGGCACCGGTCCTACCATCCATTGTATCAAAAAACCCGATGTCATCACGCCGGGAAGCCATGTCGTCAGTTGTCATCATACGAACCTCGAAAAAGTTCCGTATACGAAAAAAAGCGGTACCTCCATGGCAACTCCCGTTGTCAGTGGAGGCATCGCCTTACTTTTAAGTTTACCCAAATACCGGTTTTACGAACCAAAAGAAGTGAAAATCCGGCTAAAAAACAGCTGTACCGATCTCGGCATGCCCCACAACAAACAGGGCTGGGGACTTTTCGATCTAAAGCGTTTCTTATCCTGAAACCTCCTTATTCGGTTGGGAGGTGCCAGATCTCGTCGTTGTACTGGGCGATCGTACGATCCGAAGAGAAAAATCCCGCGTTGGCAATATTTACCAGCATTTTCTTTGCCCATGCCGTGCGGTCATTATAGGCGGCATACGCACGTTCTTTTGTCTCGACATACGCGTCAAAATCCGGGAAAGTCATAAACCAGTCTTTGTTCAGCAATTCATTGTACAAACGCTGCAGCGATTTCTTTTTCCCAATTTTTAACATTTTCGGGCTGACAATGAAATCCACTGCTGCCTTCAATGTGTCATTTTTCTTATAGTAATCTTTGGAACAATAATCGCCTCTTTCATAGCGTGCGATCACCGTATCGCTGTCCTCGCCGAATACAAAAATATTGTCTTCGCCAACCAGCTCATGAATCTCCACATTGGCTCCGTCTTCGGTTCCCAGCGTAATGGCTCCGTTTAACATAAATTTCATGTTACCGGTTCCGCTTGCTTCCTTCGATGCCAGTGAAATCTGCTCCGATATATCACAGGCTGGGATCAGCTTTTCTGCCAAAGTCACGTTGTAATTTTCTACCATAACAAGATTCAGATATGGTTTGACCTCTTTATCCTTATGGATCAGTTTTTGCAGGCAGAGGATCAAATGAATGATGTCTTTTGCGATCACATACGCCGGTGCTGCTTTGGCTCCAAAAATAAGTGTGATCGGACGATCCGGAATCTTTCCGGATTTGATCTCCAGATATTTATGAATCGCATACAGGGCATTTAACTGCTGGCGTTTGTACTCATGCAGACGCTTAATCTGAATATCAAAGATAGACTCTTCATTCAGCTTGATTCCCTGCGTCTCTTTCAAGTATTTGGCAAGCTGATGTTTATTCTTTTTCTTAATCTCCAGAAGGCGTTCCAAAACCGCCTCATCATTCTCATAAGCGAGCAGTTTTTTCAATTCCATAGCGTCCTTTTTGAATCCGTCACCAATGCAGTTTTCCAGCAATTCCGTCAAACGTGGATTGCTGTGAAGAAGCCAGCGGCGGAATGTGATACCATTGGTCTTATTGTTAAATTTTTCTGGATAAATCTTATAAAACGCATTTAATTCGTTATTTTTCAAAATCTCTGTATGAAGATATGCCACTCCATTGACACTATGTCCATAATGGATATCCATATGTGCCATATGAACGCGGTCATCCTCGTCAATGATATACACCGATTCATCGTCGTATTTATCTTTCACACAAAGATCCAGTTCATGGATGATCGGCACGATCTGCGGTGCCACTTTTTCAATAAAGGCAAGCGGCCATTTTTCCAGCGCTTCTGCCAAAATCGTATGGTTGGTATAAGCACAGGTATTCGTCGTGATCTCAATGGCCTCATCCAGTTCAATCCCTTTCTGCATCAGCAGGCGGATCAATTCCGGTATCACCATAGACGGATGGGTGTCGTTGATCTGAATTGCCACATAATCTGCCAGATTGTGGAAATTTGACCCCCGTTCTTCTGCCTCATCCAGAATCAGTTGTGCTGCATTGCTAACCATGAAATACTGCTGGTATACACGCAGCAGACGACCGTCTTCATCACTGTCATCCGGGTACAAAAACAGGGTAAGATTTTTCTGTATATCCTTTTTGTCAAAATCAATTCCTTTGTCAACGATCTTTTCATCGACGGTATTGATATCAAACAAATGAAGAACATTTGTACGATTGTCATATCCTGTCACAAGAATGTCGTACATTGTCGAAACCACGTTATATTTTCCTAAAGAAACGGAGTATTTGCGGTCACTTTTAATGAGCCAGCTGTCATCTTCCATCCACGGATTCGGCACTTCTTTCTGCATCCGTTTCTTAAATACCTGACGAAAGAGTCCATAGTGGTAGTTCAGACCGATTCCGTCTCCCGGCAGTCCCAGCGTCGCAATGGAATCCAGAAAACAGGCTGCGAGTCTTCCCAGTCCGCCATTTCCAAGGGATGGTTCCGGCTCCATTTCCTCCAGATCACTCAGTTTCTTTCCTGCTTTTTTCAATTCCTGACGCACCTCATCATAAATTCCAAGGTTGATCAGATTGTTGCTCAGCAGTTTTCCGATCAGAAATTCTGCGGAAATATAATAAAGTTTTTTCTTTCCTTCGGTTTTCTCCTTCTTTGCCGCCATCTCATTGACCATCTGCAACAAGACAGCGTACAACTGTTTATCGGAACAACGTTCAATGTCTTTCCCACATTTTTTTTTTACATATTCTGTAAGCATGCTCTTTCCTCCACTTAAAAAGGTTATTCTTTCCGGCTTTGACATATCACTTTGCTGCTCCATACTGTGCATAATAAGCATCGATCTTTTCTTTCATGGCATCGTCGATGACAACTTTGCCCTGACACGGCTTATTATACAGATGTTCAATAACTTCGTCCATCGTTACAATGGCATTTGCCTGCATTCCATACAATTCTTTAATCTCATCCAGCGCACATTTGTCGCCTTTGCCCTTTTCCATTCGGTTCAGAGAAACCATAAGTCCAATGATCTTGACGTCTCCCTGTGCTTTCACGATTGGGAACGTCTCTTCAATGGATTTTCCGGAAGTGGTAACATCTTCGATAATGACAACTTTGTCACCGTCTTTGATCTTGCTGCCAAGTAAAATTCCCGTATCTCCATGATCTTTTACCTCTTTCCGGTTGGAACAGTAACGGATCTCTTTTCCATACAATTCAGAAAATGCAATCGTCGTTGCTACACTGAGTGGGATTCCCTTGTACGCCGGTCCGAATAATACATCAAAATCATCTCCATAGTTGTCATGGATCGCTTTCGCATAATACTCACCAAGACGCTTTAACTGGGATCCTGTGACATACGCTCCGGCGTTCATAAAGAAAGGGGATTTTCTTCCACTTTTCAATGTAAAATCGCCAAATTTCAAGACGTCACTTTCTACCATAAATTCGATAAATTCCTGTTTATATTGCTCCATCTTGTTCGTTCCTCCTTATTTTTGATTCACAATTCCGATAATATCCTGTATTCCGGAAAGCTTTTCTTTCTTTACATACTCTTCCAATCCGTCTATAATTTCTGACGTCGCATACGGATTGAAGAAATTCGCGGTTCCGACCGCTACCATCGTAGCACCTGCCATCAAAAACTCGAGAGCATCTTCAGTATTTTGGATTCCGCCCATTCCGAGGATTGGGATATTGACCGCATTTGCCACTTCATATACCATACGCACCGCAACCGGTTTCACGCATGGGCCGGACATCCCTCCCGTTTTGTTGGCAAGGGCAAATGTCTTTCTTGCGACATCGATCTTCATGCCGGTGAGCGTATTGATCAAGGAAACGCCATCGGCTCCGCCGGCTTCCACCGCCTTCGCCATCTCCGCGATACTCGTTACATTCGGGCTGAGTTTCATGATAACCGGCTGCTTTGCAATTGCTTTTACTTTTTTCGTGATATCCTCAGCACATTTCGGATCCTGGCCAAAGGCAATACCGCCTGCCTTTACATTTGGACAGGAAATATTGATCTCCAGAATGTCGACATCCTCTGAGGCAAGCCGTTCCACAACTGCCAGATATTCTTCTTCCGAATGGCCGCACACATTTACAATAATCCTTGCATTCTTCTCGTGTAGAAAAGCGAGATCTCGTTGGATAAATGTTTCAATTCCCGGATTTTGCAATCCAATCGCATTGAGCATTCCGCTTTTTGTCTCAGCGATACGAGGTGTCGGATTTCCTGCCCATGGTACATTGGCAACCCCTTTTGTCGTCACTGCTCCCAGCTTGTTAAGATCAACAAACTCCGCAAATTCTTCCCCGGAACCAAAGGTTCCCGATGCCACCGTTA
>ERZ779762.1191-NODE-1191-length-15004-cov-5.577497_pt1 | contig 15004 bp, 9 predicted proteins | sample MGYA00511887_ERZ779762 | MGnify/ENA primary metagenome ERZ779762 (study PRJEB29588, sample SAMEA2163052) | human gut metagenome | biome: human gut; feature: human-associated habitat; material: faeces | place: Denmark | collected 2008/2010 ...
TCATTGCCTGTCTGTCATTCTCGATATTGAAGAGATTTACCTCCCCTGCCAACCTATGATTTTTCTTTAGCTCTATCCCCCAGCTTATATGATCCTTTTTGCCGTTGTTAAGAGTGCGTCCGAAAAAAAGCGACGGCTCTCTTTCCTGCCTTGTCATGTTTCTGCCCCAATATTTGTAAAGGTTCTCGTCAGCCATATAGGTTTTCATATCCTCTGCGTCAGTAGCGGTCTTCGCCCTGAGTATGAGTCTTTCTGTTTCCAGCACAGGAAAATGAGAAAAATAATAGTCCATATCCTGCAAAATAAACACTCTCCCCTGCTTATATAATAAAATTTCCCAAGTCTAACTAAAATTATAACATAAAACCTAGCAAAAATCAAGCGTTTTTAAGCGAAATACACAAAAAAGCAGAAAACGCCTCGAAACAAGTTCGGGACGCTCTCTGTTCTATAATCTGGAGAATTAGAAATCAACTTCTGTATCGTAGTAGCAGCACTTGAGGAGCTTTTCCATTTCTTCCTGTGAAGGCTGACGTGGGTTAGAACCTGTGCAAGCGTCTGCGATAGCGTTCTTAGCGATCTCAGGGAGTCTCTCAAGGAATACGTTCTCAGGAACGAATCCCTGCTCACATGGATAGCTGTCTGTACCATAGTTCTTGATGCAGTGAGGAATGTTGAGCTTGTCATTCATGCCTCTTACATACTCGATGAGGAGCTTTACCTTCTCGTCATCGTTTGAACCGCCCAGGTGCATATAATCAGCGATAACGCCATATCTCTTCTTAGCTGTTTCGTCCTTAGCATTGAATGCGATTACCTTTGGCAGATACATTGCATTAGCTGCGCCGTGGATAATGTGTGCGCCGTAATCAGCAAAAGCAGCACCAGTCTTATGAGCCATTGAGTGAACGATACCAAGCAGAGCGTTTGAGAATGCCATACCTGCAAGACACTGAGCGTCGTGCATTCTATCTCTTGCGCCCATATCGCCGTTGTAAGAATCAATGAGATCCTTCTGGATCATTTCGATAGCGTGGATAGCAAGTGGATCTGTATATGCACAGTTTGCTGTTGAAACATAAGCTTCGATAGCGTGTGTCAGAGCGTCCATACCTGTATGAGCTGTCAGCTTCTGTGGCATTGTTTCTGCAAGGTCAGGGTCAACGATAGCTACATCTGGTGTGATCTCAAAGTCAGCGATCGGATATTTGATACCTTTCTCATAATCGGTGATGATGGAAAATGCAGTTACCTCTGTTGCAGTTCCCGAAGTTGAGGAAATCGCACAGAAATGCGCTTTCTTACGAAGTTTTGGAATACCAAACACCTTGCACATATCCTCAAATGTGATATCCGGATATTCGTATTTGATCCACATAGCCTTTGCCGCATCGATCGGCGAACCTCCTCCGATCGCAACGATCCAGTCCGGACCAAACTCTTCCATCGCCTTTGCGCCCTTCATTACGGTCTCCACCGATGGATCCGGCTCAATTCCTTCAAAAAGCTGTACTTCCATGCCGGCTTCTTCCAGATACTGTTTTGCGCGGTCAAGAAAACCGAAACGTTTCATGGAACCACCGCCTACGCAGATAATCGCCTTTTTGCCTTCAAACGTCTTTAATGCTTCCAATGCCCCTTTTCCGTGATACAAATCGCGTGGTAATGTAAATCTTGCCATCTTTCCTCCAATCTGCCGCCATCAAAAGGCCGCCCCCTGACACATACACATGCCTGTATTTTTTGTGTCATTTACTGTGTGCAACTTTTATATAACCATCACATATTTTGTTAATTAAATAACAATATGTATGGTAACATTATATCATATCTTTCAAAAATAAGAAGCATTTTTATACATTTTTAATAATTCTTAATATTTTCTAAGCATTGTTTTTAAATCCACATTTTGGACAGATATTTCCTCCCTTATATACATAACCACAGCGGAAGCAGCAGATCGTATCATGTTTTTCTTTCGCCAGATAAGAAATATTTCGCGAATCCGGTTTTTCCTGTAAATAATGAATAAATTCATTCAATACCCCGGCATATGCCGTGAGCTGCTTATTTTCTACCGCATATGGAATTTTCGTCTTTTTCCCATTTTTCTCTGTCACATACACACCACGGTTTAAAAGTCCTGTGGATGCAGTGATCTCATCTATGGACGGAACATCAATACGGTAAGATGTCATCAGTGTGCTGTAATATAGATGTTCCGGTGTCAGGATAATCCCCTCTTTTCCACTGTTGTTTCTCGATGTGTCCACCACAAAAATCGGATATTCAAACAGACCGTTTCCTGCGGCATAGGATGCCATGGCATAATCGATAACCTCTGTTTCCTGCGGCGCTGCCTGCTTTAACAGCACTTTTCTCGCCGGGTAAAAATAATGTTTCTGGCTTTCTGTGATTCCCGCCTCTTCCAGTTCATTTTTCAGCTTATTTACAAGCTGTTCACACTCATCCGTCTTGATCTTGGAAAGACGCCTGCTTAAAAGTTCTAATGCATTATCCTTTAAATCCGGTAAATATGGTCCTTCTGCAATCTTCTGATACGCATCCATTCCCTCATCAAAGGACATGTGTGCCGGATCACCGGTAATTTCTGCGATCTCATTTTCATCCATCTGACGGATTTTATTCTCGATCTGCTCAAAATACGGCAAAACCAGCCCCGGCTCAAACTCCTTTTCTTTCAGACGCTCCTTAAGCTCTGTCAGATCATCTCTGGTGATTTTTCTCGACTGGCGGATCATATTTTTTATTTCCTGCTGTTCGGCAAGATTTTTCTGCGATTCTAACCGTTCCTGATATGGGGTTAAATCTACTCCTTCGTATTCTTTTAATTTCTCCCGAAGTGCATGGTAACGTGCCCTGTCCATATTAGGCGGCATTTTCCCAACCAGCTCTGCGACTTCCCGCTCTGCCTGTGTCTGCATTTTCTGTTTCAGATTTAAAAGCAGATTCTGTTTTTTCTCCTGCGGCAGCTTTTCCTCTGCAATCTCGTCATAGACACGGCGCATCACGGCATAATTTTTATCTGCGCAGTTCTCTGCCTTTTTATTTAACGCGGCAAGCTTTCTGTCCTGTTCTTTTTCCTCTAACATATCCAGGTATTGTTTCCGCTCTTCGGGCGAAATTCTTGTTTCATGCATGAGCTGGTGTTTTAATTCGGAAAGCTGGCGCTCTGACATACGGTCTGCGACTCCAAATTTAGCCTGATAAGTTTCACGGGCTTTCTGTGCCTCCGCATCATTTACCTGTGCATATTTTTCATCGGACGATTCCCCACCAATCCGCCCAGCTTCGTGCGGCTGCCTGCTGTCACTCTCATATCTGGAAGCGTTCACATGGCGGCTTTCCGTTTCATTTTGACGTACATCTTCATATTGCTTTTTGTGCTCGTTCCGCTTCCATCCACTTTCACCCGCGCTTTCATTTCCATGCTGTTTTTCTGCGTGCCGGTTCTTGCTCTCATCCTGCTCTTCTTCATCATCTGTGACTTCGTCCTGATCTGATGCAGGCGTACTCTTTAACTTTTTACGATGCTTTTTTTCCTCCTGTATGGCAGGTTCGCAGGTTGCAATACTGCTTTCCGGGAAAAATCCCTCTTCTATCTTATTTAATAATTCCTCAAAGTCTGCATCTGAATATTCCGGCAGATCCTCGCACAGTTCCTCAAGTGGCTGCTGCTCGTCCTCGACACCCGCCGGCTTTCTGCCGTCCTCATACTCATTATAACGGCTGTTTGCCTCATGCTCGCCGTTACGCCCCATCAGCTCAAGATAATCTTCGTATGCCTTTTTATCCTCCTCAAAATCCATCAGATAAATATCGCCGTCTCCAAGAAGTTTCCATGGGCGCGGCGTATAAAATCTGTGACACGCTGCACAGGTACATGCTTTTGCCAAAAGGACTACTCCCTCAGGCGTCTCGATTCGAAACTCTTTTCCTTTCGGATACATGATCATATGCAGATTTCCTTTGCATTTTGGGCAGCGGTAACCAACTTTATAAAAGTTATTGCCAATCCTGCCTTTTGCTCTTTCTGACAGTGAAAGTTCTATTCTCTCAAAAACAGTATGCGCCATCTTCCATTCAACTTTATGCCAGAGTCCCTGTTCCTCGTCTGCTTCCTCTTCCTTCTGCACTGCTTCTTTTGCCTCAAGTGCCGCCTGTATCACATCTTCATAGGTAATACGCTTTCCTGCATGATAAAAACGAAAATACTGCGTGGTATATTCCGGTTCAATATAGATTCCTGCAAGCACATGCCCGAAAAGAGTATTCAGCTGCTCCGTATTTTTTTCCACACGAAGTCCCTGGATCGTTCCCCATTTTCCAAATGCATACAGGATCATATTGATCACATCCCGTACTGCTGCCTCATCGGTATCTTTGATCTCATCTTCTTTGATCGGCAGATCTACAATATTTTCCGCCACTTTTCTACTGTCAAAATGAAAAAACAGGGAGCGCACTTCCCCCTGTAAAATGAGATAATTATCAAGTGCCACAAAAAGACCTGTCCAGTTTACATTTGCATGCATGGTCTTTATCAGCCGTTCAAATGTCATTTTTAATTCGCTATCTGCTTTTAATACGATCACTTTTTTCACCTCTTACTTTTCAAATGCAGATTTTTCCTTCAAGATCTGCGCAAAACCCATATGAAGTTCTTCTTTTGCCCACTCAAAATCAATCTCCTGATTGCTGTCATTCAAACAGACGCTTCCACTCTTCTGATGACCTATATCAGCCACAATCCTGCTGTTATCATTTGAGACATCATAATACCGGCAGAGTCTTCTTACATTGCCGGGAACAAAACCGCCAGTCAGTTTCTGATACTCCCTGAGCACATACTGGCTGACATCCTCTTTCTGACGGAATTTATGGCTGCACACCTCGTTTAACAACTCCGGCTCTAATTCCCACATTTTCACAAAAGTACTCTTTTTAAAAGGAGACGGCCCATGAACCGTGTAAAATCCTGTAAACAACGGGAACGCCAGTTCTAACATATTATAAATAAAATACATAAACGGATAACCGGGATGGAAATATGCTCCCGGCTGTTTTTTCATATTTTCACGTTTGTCAAAATATTTTGCCAGAAGCATGGCATTATTCAGGTAAATATATGGCATGACCTGATCTTTTGTATTTGCCACATCAGGCTGAAGAGCCAGCATATCCACCGGAAGATCATTTTTAAAATACTGTTCCGGTCTGACCTTTTTTATCAGAAACATATCATCATTAAAATATACAAAATTCTCTGCCAGACCTGGGATTCTGTGCATATTCCACTCAATGGCATGTGAATTAAATGTCGGCAGATATTTTTCTGGAATAAAATCTTTATGATTTACAATATTTAACTTCGGATGTTCTTTATTTAACCAGGATGGCAGATGCCCCCATGTAACAAAGTGTATCCTGCGCACCCATGGTGCAAAACGCTCCACACCACGAAACCAGTACCTCAGCAGATCCCAGTCTCTGTATCTCTCTTTTCTGTCATCCTGTTTCTGCGACAGATCCGGCTGCATACTGTACTCCATTTTCTGTTTCTGCCAGTCCGGATCATTGCCATCTACCCATGTGATCACAAAATCAATTTCCGGAATGTTATTGTCGCGTGTCATAATAATCTCCATTTCTGCCCAGCAAACATCTTTTTCATCTGCTTAATAAATTTCACTGTTATCATGATAAAACAAATCCTGCAAAATGAAAATCCTATTTATCTGCTTAATTTATATTTTTTTAAGAAATACTGGTTTTTCCCAGTTTTAAGGCATTTCCGTTTCTTTTGTTAGCACTCATCAAAAAAGAGTGCTGATTTTCTATTGACTTTTGAAATTTGCGGTTATAATATTAGATTCAGGCAGCAGCGAGGCGGATCTGCCCACTGCATTTTATTACGATTATAAAGGAGTGTTTGAATATGGCAGAGAAACATGGAAATCTTTCAATTAACAGCGATAATCTGTTCCCGATTATCAAAAAATGGTTATATTCCGATCACGACATCTTCTTCCGTGAGCTGATCAGTAACGGATGTGATGCGATCACAAAATTAAAAAAACTCGAAATGATGGGCGAATATACATTACCATCTGACTACAAACCGGAGATCCACGTTGTTGTAAATCCGGAAGAAAAAACCTTAAAATTTATCGATAATGGTCTTGGTATGACCGCAGACGAGGTTGAGGAATACATCAACCAGATCGCATTTTCCGGCGCAACAGATTTCATTGAAAAATACAAAGACAAAGCAAACGACGATCAGATCATCGGTCACTTCGGACTTGGCTTCTACTCCGCATTCATGGTAGCTGATCAGGTAACGATCGATACATTATCCTACAAAGACGGCGCAACGGCTGTTCACTGGTCCTGCGACGGCGGTACTGAATTTGATATGGCTGATGGCACCAAAGAAGGCGTCGGTACAGAGATCACCCTTTTCTTAAACGAGGATTCCGTTGAATTTTCCAACGAGTACCGTGCAAGAGAAGTCATCGAAAAGTACTGCTCTTTCATGCCGACTCCGATCTTCCTTGAGAAGGCAAACGCTGAGACAGAATATGAGACGATCGACGCCGCTGATAAATTAGACACAGACACTGTCGTTGAGACGATCCATGAGGAAGCAAAAACAGAGGAGAAAGAAAACGAAAACGGCGAAAAAGAAGTCGTTGAAGTTTCTCCTGCAAAAGATAAATTAAAGATCGTAAAGCGTCCGGTTCCATTAAACGATACCAACCCTCTCTGGGCAAAGAGTCCGAACGAATGCACCGACGAAGAATACAAAGCATTTTACCGCAAAGTATTCTTAGATTACAAAGAACCATTGTTCTGGATCCACTTGAATATGGACTATCCGTTCAACTTAAAGGGTATCCTGTACTTCCCGAAGATCAATACCGAGTATGATTCCATTGAGGGAACCATCAAACTTTACAACAATCAGGTATTTATCGCCGACAACATCAAGGAAGTCATTCCTGAATTCTTAATGCTCTTAAAAGGTGTGATCGACTGCCCGGATCTGCCGCTTAACGTATCCAGAAGTGCACTGCAGAACGATGGTTTTGTAAAGAAGATCTCCGAGTACATCACCAAGAAAGTAGCAGACAAGCTGATCGGTATGTGCAAGACGGATAAAGAAAATTACGAGAAATACTGGGACGACATCAGCCCGTTCATCAAATTCGGCTGTCTGAAAGATACCAAGTTCTGTGACAAGATGAACGATTACATCCTGTTCAAGAATCTGGATGACAAATATCTCACTCTTCCGGAACTCTTAGTCAAAGAGGAAGAAAAGAAAGACGAAAACAAAGATGAAGCTGAGGTATTAGATGCTGACGGCAATCCGATCAAAAAGGAAAGCACCGATGCAGCAGATGAGAATACTGAGGAAAAAGATGAGCGCAAGGTAATCTACTATGTAACTGACAAACTTCAGCAGGGTCAGTACATTAAGATGTTCAAAGAGCAGAACATGGACGCTGTCATCTTAGACCACAACATTGATACTTCCTTCATCTCACAGCTTGAGCAGCGCAATGAGCATTATAAATTCATGCGTATTGATGCAGATGTCACAGAATCCTTAAAGGACGAGACTTCCGCTGAGGACTTAAAGGCTGAGACAGATACCCTGACGGATGTGTTTAAAAAAGCTTTAAACAACGATAAACTGACTGTCAAAGTTGAGAAGCTGAAAAATGCGGATATCGCTTCTGTCATCACGCTTTCCGAGGAAGGCAGACGTATGCAGGATATGATGAAGATGTATGCAATGAACGGCATGGGCGGCATGGATCCGAACATGTTTGCTGCGGATCAGACCCTGACCTTAAACGCAAACAATGAACTTGTAAAATATATCTTTGAGCACAAAGATTCCGAGCATGTTCCGATGTTCTGTGAACAGCTTTACGATCTTGCAATGCTTTCCAACCAGCCGCTGTCTGTGGATGCCATGGCAAAATTTGTACAGCGCAGCAATCAGATCATGATGCTTTTAGCAAAATAATTTTTACAGAATACAAGCCCCTGCAAAACCTGTAGATACGAGTTTTGCAGGGGCTTTCTCATGCTGTTTTTTATCGTGTTTATACCTGAATTTCTATAAAAATATTATTTTGCTGCCGTATAGATTGCGATCATATCTCCCACATCCAGATGCTTTACTTTTCCAAGATTGCCTCTGACTGCCGCATTACACTTTTCTGCCAGTTCTTTTCTCTGTTCTTCTGTCGGCGCAATGCCAAGTTCCGTTAATGATGTCGGCATATGGATTTCCCGGTAAAAATCCTCCATTGCAGCAATGCCTGCCTCTGCCGTCTTCTGTTCTGTCTCCTGCGGCTCCACACCCATAACGTGCTCTGCAAACTGCACAAATCGTTCAATACGCTCCCCGCAGACATAGCGTGCCCAGTTTCCCCATATCGCGGCAAGCCCTGCTCCATGTGCCACATCAAACATTCCACCAAGCTCGTGTTCTAATTTGTGCGTTGCCCAGTCACCACCATCCGTTCCGCAGCCGGTCAGTCCATTATGGGAAAGACTTCCCGCCCACATGACTTCCGCGCGCGCATCATAATTTTCCGGCTCTTTTACAAGGATTTTTGCATTTCTGATCACCGTGCGCATCAGTGCTTCACTGATTCCATCCGTCAGTTCCATGTTTTCACCGTGGTTGAAATAGCGTTCCATCGTATGCATCAGGATATCCGTGCATCCGCATGCTGTCTGATACGGTGGAAGCGTCATCGTAAGCTCCGGATCTAAAACAGCAAACTTTAATCGGCTGTAATCGGTCGTGCATCCTCTCTTCATGCCGCCATCTTCCTTTGTTATTACGCAGGAACCGCTCATCTCACTTCCCGCCGCCGCGATCGTAAGCACTACACCGATCGGCAGACATGCAGTCGGTTTCCGTTTAAAATCAAAGAAATCCCACACGTCTCCTTCATTTGCAACACCATATCCGATCGCCTTTGCGGAATCAATGACACTTCCGCCGCCGACGGCAAGGATGAAATCGACATTTTCTTTTTTACAGAGTGCGATTCCTTCATACACCAGAGAAAGTCTCGGGTTTGGAACGACACCGCCCAATTCGACGTAAGTGATCCCCTCTTTATCAAAGATCGCCTCGATCCTGTCTAACAGACCGGAGCGTCTGGCACTGCCGCTTCCATAATGGATGAGAACCTTTTTACAGTTCTGTTCTTTTATCAGGTTTCCAACTTTTTGTTCCGCACCTTTTCCGAAAACAACTTTTGTCGGTGCATAATAATTAAAATCGTTCATTTTGCTCCTCATTCCCACATGTAAAAGTTCTTATTTTCTCTTTTCATAACTACTTCTAGTTATATAAGCTATTATCGGTAAGAAAACGTATCTGCTTTAGTCTGAACAAGCTCGCAGGAAACCATCACCGGTTCTCTGCGGGCTTACACTCTCTTATCGTATCTTCTTATTATATATCTGTCTGACAAACTATCTACATTGAAATTTTATCAAGTATTCCGGTCAGATGTGCGATCGTCACCCCATAATTTGTCATCGGAACCTGCTGTTTTTTGGCACGGTCGATCCGCGACATCACATATTTGCGGTTAAACATGCATGCACCGCACTGGATGATCAGATCATAGCCGGATAAATCTTGTGGAAAATCCGTTCCACTCATGATGTCTACGGTAATGCTCTCTCCTGCGCGCTTTTTTAACATGCGCGGGATTTTGACTCTTCCGATATCTTCCTGCAGTGGCGCATGGCTGCAGCATTCTGCGATCAGAACATGCGATTCATTTGTCAGGGAATCTAACATTTTTGCACCTTCCACATAGTAAGGAAGATCTCCTTTATACGCTGCAAACAAAACAGAAAATGAGGTCAGCATGCTCTCTTTCGGCTTGTGCTCATACACATAGCCGAATACCTGTGAGTCTGTGATGATCAGTTTCGGCGGTTCTTTTAAGGCTGCAAGTGCCGGCAATAGTTTATCCGTTGTCACACTCATGACCAGGCACTTTTTATCCAAAAGTTCCCGTAATGTCTGCACCTGCGGCAGGATCAGACGTCCTTTCGGCGCCTGGATATCCTGCGGCATGACCAGTAAGACGAAATCTTCTTCTGTGACGAGATCTCCCGTGATCAGCCTATCTCCGTAATTTTCCGGCACAAGGCGGGCGAGTTCTTCCCTGACTGCGTCGATCCCTGCCCCCGTTTTGGCACTGACTGTGAGCGCCTGTTTTCCTGTTTTTTCTTTGATATAAGAAGCAAGTTCGTCCGTATGCGGATCAATATCTGCTTTCCCGACGAGGAACAAAACAGGCGTATTTTTTTCTTTCAGAAACTGATACCACTTTAATTCTTCTGTGAGATCCGGTAAGTTCTCCTGATTTTTCTCGGACGACTGTTGTAATTTTTCTTTTGCATCTTTCGTCTCTGAAGCATCCTCTCTGCAGGCATCCGCGCCAGATACCACGATCACAGCGATATCCGCCTTTTCCGCTGCCAGTTTCGTTTTCTCCACACGGCGTTCCCCAAGCTCAGTCTCATCATCAAATCCCGCTGTGTCAATAATCACACAGGGACCAAGCGGACTGATCTCCATCGGCTTATAGACCGGGTCCGTCGTCGTTCCGGCAACATCTGCAACAATGGAGACTTCCTGATGTGTGAAGGCGTTAATAAAAGAAGATTTCCCGCTGTTTGTTTTCCCGAATACACCAATATGCAGACGGTTGCTGCCCGGTGTATCATTTAGTGTTCCTGCCATAGTACTCCTTCCGGACAATCTACCCGGCAGCACGGATTTTCCCGCTCTGCTTTCTGTTTGTCCATTTAAGATATGCATCCCGTTTTTCTTCTCTTAAAATCTGAAATCACGTTTTCCCTCTGCGATATCGTGGATGTGCTCGTATGCAGTCTGTTTTACTTTCGGATTCGGAATTTTTTCAAGTTCTCTGTCGATCAGCTCCATACCAAGACGTTTTGTCTCTTCGCTTGCATAATCTTCCAGATATTCTTTTAATGTCATCAGCGCATTCGGGTGACAGCAGTTTAAGATCTGCATGTTTTTACAAAGTGCCATAAAACGGTCACCGGTTCTTCCCTCGCGGTAACATGCAGTACAGAAACTTGGGATATACCCCAGTTTGATCAGCCAGTTCACAACTTCATCTAAGGTTCTCTGGTCGCTGACATCAAACTGCTCGCTGGTCACTTCTCCTTCTTTTTCCGGCTCTGCGTAGCCGCCGACGCTTGTTTTTGATGCACCGCTGATCTGGGAAACGCCAAGCGGAAGGACTTTGTTTCTCACTTCCTGGCTCTCTCTTGTTGAGATGATCATTCCGGTATATGGCACGGAAACACGGATCAGAGCACAGATCTTTGCAAATGTGTCGTCAGAGATGCCATTGTCAAATGCAGACGGATCAATGTCATCTGCATGCTTGATTCGCGGTACACTGATAGTATGCGGTCCGACTCCATGTACTGCCTCTAAGTGTTCTGCGTGCATCAAAAGTCCTGCAAACTCATAACGGTAAAGGTCAAGTCCAAACAATACGCCAAGTCCTACATCATCAATTCCGCCCTCCATTGCACGGTCCATCGCCTCTGTGTGATATGCGTAATCGTGTTTCGGTCCGGTCGGATGCAGCTTTTCATAGCTTTCTTTATGGTAAGTCTCCTGAAACAGGATATAAGTTCCGATTCCAGCTTCTTTTAATTTGCGGTAATTTTCCACGGTCGTTGCAGCAATATTGACATTGACACGGCGGATCGCACCGTTTTTATGTTTGATGCTGTAGATGGTCTTGATGCACTCTAAGATATATTCGATCGGGTTGTTGACCGGATCTTCGCCCGCCTCAATGGCAAGACGTTTATGTCCCATATCCTGCAATGCAGTAACTTCTTTTACGATGTCTTCCTGCGTCAGTTTCTTTCTTGCAATGTGTTTGTTTTTCAGATGATACGGACAGTATACACAGCCGTTCACGCAGTAGTTTGACAAATAAAGCGGTGCAAACAATACGATACGGTTTCCGTAAAAATCTTTTTTGATCTGCTCTGCAAGTGCATAAACTTCCTGGATTTTTTCAGGAATCTCACATGCTAAGAGGACAGATGCCTCCCTATGATTTAAGCCCTTTCTTAATTTTGCCTTCTCGATGATCTCATCGATCAGTGCCACATTGTCCTTGTTGGCATCTGCATAGGCAAGTGTCTCTCTGATCTCCTCATCTGAAATAAACTCTTCTGCTTTTAATGATTTTGCGTTATACATACATTCTTCCTTTCTTTCCGGTCAGTTTGCGCCCGCTTGCTTTCCGGTTAGTGTATTTTTATATGGACGACAGACTGCTCTTTTTGCAGAACTGTCGTATAAAACCAGTAGATCCGCCTTAAGTCTGCTGGCTTTTTGTCAATTTGTGATTTCTGAAGTTATCTTATGTCCGCCCGTTCTGTCTCACAGATGGCTGATACTTTCCATTCTGCTTTCTTATGGCTGAAAATCGCCCCTGTTTACGGCTACCTGATAGCCAATGCTTTCCATTCGTTTCTGCATGCAGAAGCGGCACTCTGCTGCCTCGTCACCGGTGCAGATCTTATTATCATATAATTTATATTTCTCCCGCACGGCAACCGGGGATAAATTCGGCATGACGACATTTGCTCCCGCTAAAATTCCAAGCTCCCTGCCCTTGGGATGAATCGTTCCAAGCGCTGTGGTCGCCGGGAGAAGTACATGCGGATGGATCAGTCTGATAATGGAAAGCAGCCGCAGTGTCATCTCCATAGTGCCCGCTGTCTCAGTACCAAACGGCGTATCTTTCTGCGGGATAAACGGACCAATACCGACCATCTGCGGTTTCAATCTACGGATAAACTGCAGATCTTCCCACAGGGTATCTACGGTCTGATAAGGCGAACCTACCATAAATCCGCATCCGGTCTGATATCCGATTTCTTTTAAATCTCTAAGACAGCGCATCCGGTTCTGATAGGACATCTCTGCCGGGTGCAGTTTCTTATAATGTGCCTCATCTGCCGTCTCGTGGCGCAGCAGATACCGGTCTGCCCCCGCATCAAAATATGCCTGATAGCTCTCTCTTGATTTTTCTCCGATAGAAAGTGTCACCGCACAATCAGGATATTCTGCCTTGATCTTTGAAACGATCTGACAGATCTTTTCATCGGTATAAAATCCATCCTCCCCACCCTGCAGTACAAAGGTGCAAAATCCCAGCTCATATCCGATTTTACAGCAGGAAAGAATCTCTTCTTCCGTCAGCCGGTATCGGTCTGCGTGGCAGTTACTTCTGCGGATTCCACAGTAAAGGCAGTCATTTTTGCAGTAATTTGTGAACTCAATCAGTCCGCGGATGTAGACATTTTTTCCATAGATGCGGTCACCTGTGTTCCGCGCACGCTGTTTTAAATCCTGTATCATCGCATCGTCCTCTGTGGCAAGAAGAAATGCAAGCTGTTCTTTTGTGATATCTGCTGTCTTTTCTATTGTCTCTGGCAGATTTTTAAAATTCTGCGCTGACATGCCATAGTTTTTCTGTTTGTTTTTGTCTGGTGTTTTTATGTATCACACAAATGCCCAGACTGCAGTAGAGGGTAACAAGTTTCTGGACAACTGGTCCATCGGGATCAGTGCGGGAGGAACAACCCCGTTAACACATCATTCTTTCTTTGGAAACATGCGCCCGATCACGGGGATAGGACTGAATAAACAATTGACTCCGGTTTTCGGTTTCGGTCTGGAGGCGGTCGGAAGCTTTAACACCTCACAAAGCAGGACCATTTTCGACCGCTCCAATGTCAGCCTGTTGGGGTTGGTGAACCTGAACAATCTCCTTGGGACCTATACCGGGGTTCCCAGACCTTTTGAAATCGAAGCGGTGGCCGGAATCGGGTGGTTGCATTATTATATGAACCGTGAAACGGGGTCCGATCAGAACAGCATGTCAACAAAACTGGGCCTGAACTTCAATTTCAACCTGGGAGAGAGCAAGGCATGGACATTGGCACTGAAACCTGCTCTGGTCTATGACATGAATGCTATGGGTTCCGAAGCCGTACGTTTCCATTCCGGACGGGCCGTATGGGAAATATCCGTTGGTCTGAAGTATCATTTCGGATGCAGTAACGGGAAACATCACTTTACAAAAGTGAGAGCTTACGACCAGCAGGAGGTGGATGTCTTGAACGCAAAAATTAATGAACTTCATACACAGGCCGGTAAAGATGCCGAGGCTTTGCAGGAGGCAGTGCGAAAGGTAACGGAACTGGAGGCCGCGCTGGACAAATGCCGCAACCAGGAACCAAAAATTGTGAAAGATACCATTGACAACACTAAAAAGACGCTGGAATCCGTCATAACTTTCCGCCAGGGCAGGACGACAGTTGACAACTCCCAACTCCCGAATGTCGAACGTATCGCTACTTATTTAAAGAACCATAAGGGAGCAAGTGTGCTCATTAAGGGTTATGCCTCTCCTGAGGGAAGCGTGGAAGTTAACGAGCGGATCGCCCGACAAAGAGCGGAGGCCGTGAAAAAAATGCTGGTGGGCAAGTATGGAATTGCAGAAGAACGGATTGTAGCCGAGGGCCAGGGAGTAGGGAACATGTTCGAGGAGCCCGACTGGAACCGGGTAAGCATCTGTACGATCAACGCGGGAACGGAATCCAGTAGCCGTTAAATGTGGTCCGGAAAATACCGGGAAGATGCATTCACTTGAACAGAATGTATTAACTATATTTATTCTACACGTAATTTGAAATGCTATGAACAGGTATGTATCTGAAATGATCGGGACAATGGTCCTTGTATTGATGGGATGCGGAAGTGCTGTTTTTGCCGGGGATATGCCCGGTGCGGTCACCACCGGGGTGGGTACCCTGGGAGTTGCCATAGCCTTCGGGCTGTCGGTGGTCGCCATGG
>ERZ779762.1193-NODE-1193-length-15000-cov-4.837538_pt1 | contig 15000 bp, 7 predicted proteins | sample MGYA00511887_ERZ779762 | MGnify/ENA primary metagenome ERZ779762 (study PRJEB29588, sample SAMEA2163052) | human gut metagenome | biome: human gut; feature: human-associated habitat; material: faeces | place: Denmark | collected 2008/2010 ...
TTTTAAGTTTGTGGGATAAGTTTGTGCAAAATTCGATATTTGCTCATTTATAGTTGGAATTCTGTTTTCAGTTCTCTTCTTTCAATTTTTTCTCTTGTGATCTCTGTTTTACTGTATTATGATAATATCAAATTTACAGCAGTCCTCCGGAGGCAATATTATGATTGAACATTTAGACGGGATTCACGAAACCGTAACGTATAAAGAGAACAGCAGTCTGCGGCTTTTTGTAAACACAGACTGCGAGGACTATCCCATTCACTGGCATACTCCCATGGAAATCATTATGCCTCTGGAAGGGACTTATACGGTTTTCCTCGGGGATAAACCTGTTCTTCTTCAGGAGGGCGACATTATTTTCATCTGCCCTGGGATCCTTCACTCTCTTGTGGCACCGGAAAACGGAAAACGAATTATTCTGCAGATTGAATGGTCGGTTGTGTCAAAAATCCGCGATCTCAATTCCATCCTCGCGCTGATTTCCCCGGTTCTCACTCTTACTCCTCAGACCGCTCCTGACATCTATTCCGATATTTATCATCTTATCTGCCAGATTCTTTCGGAATATGAAGAGGATTCCTTTCTTTCGGAAGCTGTTATCTATGCGCGCATGCTTGATATTCTTTCTCTGATCGGCAGATACCAGGCCTTTGCATCCTGCCGTTTTGATGCCGGACCGCAAAAGCAGAAAGAATATCTGGATCGTTTTCTTTCCATCTGCAATTATATTGATGAACACTGCACGGAAGATCTTTCTCTTGACCAGGTTGCAAAAACAGCAGGCTTCAGCAAATACCACTTTACCAGACTGTTTAAGCAGTTTACAAATACCACCTATTACAAATACCTTAATCGCAAAAGAATTGATCATGCCATGCTGCTCTTATCCGATCCCGATATTCCTGTCACGGAGGCAGCACTTCAGTCTGGTTTCTCCAGTCTTTCCACCTTTCTTCGCGTCTTCCGTTCTGTCAAACAATGTACGCCTACGGAATTCCGCGATATGTATATTCATCCGGAAAAGCAGCAGAAAAATCCCTAATTCCTGCTGCTGCAGGTAAACCATGCAAAGTCTGCATGGTTTTTGCTTTCCATTCCATTAGAAGAAGCATACATGCCGATGGTACATCCGACAAAACCACCTGCCTCTTCTGTTGTGTACGGAAGAAGACTGATTTCCTCTGCCGCACATTCCCAGCCATTTTCTGACGCAATCCATACTTTTGCCGTCTGATCATGGCATTGCAGGCGTATTTTCAGCAGTTGTTCCGTCTCTCCTGGCAGTAAAACTTCTGCTGCTTTCGTTTCTGTTCCTTTGATACACGTTACAACACGAAAAACTTTCTGTTCCTGCTTTTTTGCGATTTCCATCCTCAGATGATTCTCATAATTCTGGTAAAGAACCAGACCTGCCGTTTCCTTCTCGTTTTCCGGCACAAAGAAAACTCCTGTTTCCGCTTCAAAGCGATAGCTTTTCTGCCGTAATCCAAGATAGGAGCAATAGGCTGCTTCTGCAATACTTTCTTTTCGGGGATACAACCGCAGCATTCCCTCTTTTTCTTTCAGCGAATAAATGGTTTCATCACACCCGCCAATTCCAATCAGTCTCTGATCCAACTCTTTATCCCAGAAATGAATCTGATCACATTTTGTAACTTCCTGTGCAAAGCGATATTCTTCCATTGGGATTTCCACCTGCTCTTCCAGATGTCCCACTCCAGGCGCAATGACCGGCCATCCATTTTCCCATATCACTTTAGCAAGAAATGTCTCTCTGCCCATACTGCTGTGTTTTCTGCACGGCCGTGAAGCAAGCATTACTACATACCAGTTTCCATGTCCATCATCTACAAGATCTCCATGGCCTGCATAAATCACCGGATAATCCATTCCCAGATTGCGATGTGTAAAAATGGGGTTCCTCGGGCATCCTTCAAACCACTGAAACAGTTTTCTGCTTCTGGCAACTGAGATACTGTGTTCCGGACCTGTACCGCCCTCTGCATGCATCAGGTAATAATATTCTCCGATTTTGTAAATATGCGGCCCTTCCGGCCAGATGCAGTCTTTTACCGCACCTTTCCAGATTGTCATGCTTTCTCCTGTCAGTTTCATGGTGTTCAGATCAAGTTCCTGTACCCAGATTTCCCAGTCCCCATTATATCGCACACCTTCCGGGTTTGGTCTTGTTCCGCAGTAATAGCATTTTCCATCCTCATCAAAAAACAGGCTTGGATCAATTCCTGCTGCTTCTTCACCAAGATAATACGGATCTGACCAGGGACCCTCCGGCTTTTTCGCTGTAACAATAAAATTTCCGCCGTAGCTTACGTTTGTTGTTATCATATAAAATAATCCTTCATGATAACGAATCGTCGGTGCAAAAATACCTCTTGAGATTTCACTTCCCTCTACTGGAAGCTGCTCCTTCCGGTTCAGAATATTTCCGATCTGTTCCCAGTGTGCCAGATCTCTGCTGTGAAAAATCGGAACTCCCGGGGCATAAACAAAACTTGAATTTACAATATAGTAATCATCCCCCGCCCTGCAAATCGACGGATCCGGATAAAAACCGGATAAAATTGGATTATTTGCCGTTACCATAACTTTCTCCTTTACTGTACATACCCGAATCCAAGAATCGTAAACTGTTTATTCCTGTCTTCTTCTGGTATTGTAATTCTCACGATATGTTTCTTACTCTCTTCCTCCTGGAAAAGAATGACCGCATTGCAATGCAGCCAGTTATTGATATGCGGATCCGCTGTCATACAGTATCCTCCATCTACGGAAATCTCTGCTTTTCCCGTATAAATTTCACCGGAATCTTTAAAAACAAGAAGCAGACTTCTGCAGGTTATCGTCATTTCGAAATAGTTTTTATCGGAATTGGTGCCATCATACATCCAGTTATACGGGAACTGCGGCACAGGTGTAAGTTCTGCGTCCATTTCGACGCTCTGCAGTTCCCTGTCCACGGCTGTAAATCCACCTTCATCAATTTCGGCTCCTCTGTATCTGTCTTTTCGATCCAGCAGACGAACTGTTTCAAAACTCTTTCCGATTGCGGGTGGCTCGCTCATGCATTCTTTCAGTCGTTCTTCCGCCTTCATCTGTCTTTCCAGTGTTTCACCCCCACATTGATTCCTGAGATCGCATTGTTCAAACAAATACTGCAGACAGTCCGCCATAATCGTGTGCCCCATATTGTTTGGATGAAACATATCATAAAAGAACTGATTTTTTGTCAGAACCCGTCCCTGTCCTTTTGGCATCTGAAACTGCGGGCTTACGGCATCCCGTATACTGACCATCGGAAGATCATAGCAGTATCCCACCGGTTTCAGGCGTTCCTGAAGATTCCAGTCATTTGCAAAAACAGAAAACAGAAGCACTACAGCAGGCTTCCAGGGAAGATTCAGCACTTTACGTACAAGGCTTTCATAGCAGTCCCCCTTTGTTTCATCCCCTTCATCATTAACAGCAAATTCGATCACTACAAGATCCGGCTGTTCCTCTCCGCGCAGAACATCTCTGTCAAAGCGGATCATCCCCAACTCAGAAGGGGTGCCTCCCACTCCTGCTTTTATCAATCTGACATTATCCTGTGCTGCAAAGCGCTTCTGAAATAATTGGCAGGACTGATAGGCGTAACATTTTGTATGGATCGGAATTGCTCCCGCCCCCTGCGTGATAGATCCGCCGATATATGCAAGCGTAACTTCTTTTCCGTCTCTGGCTTTTTCAATTACTCTCTGTATCCGGCAGGTATTTCCGAAATTCATCAGAGATCTTTGTATCATTTCCCTGTATTCTTCCGAACGAATATCTATTTTTTCTTCTGCGGTTTCTTTCGGTGCATCATATCCATCATTCAAATAAAGTCTTACACTTGCTTTTCCCAGCAATTCCGGTGTCTGAAAGATAAATTTTATCTGCCCCGGAATATCATCATCTTCTGTCCATGTATAATCGGACAGATCTATTTTTCTCTCCATTCCATCTCCGGGCAGTTTGGTTTTCAGATTCGTTCCCCCTCCATAGAGATCCTTTTTTCCATACATCTGAAACACAAATTCAACAGACTCTCTGGGATCATCCAGTTCCACAGAGATTCCGATGCTGTGTACCAGTTTTCGAAATCCTTCTACGTTCTCCAGTAAAGCCAGTTCCTCCTGATCTGTGATATTTCCGGCAATCTGTGCACTGTTGATCAGTCTTCCGTCACTCTCATACACGAACTGGATTCCGGTTCCATCTTCCTGTTTTGATCCAAAAATTTCTTTGTCCTTTAAAATATAAAAATAGGGTCTCATTTTTTCCGGATCTCTTGGCGCCTTCGGTCCTTCCATCCTTATTATTCCTCCTGCTTTTCCTGTGTTAACTCAAGATAACTCCATTGTAACAGAACTCCCGGTGCTGTACACCGGGAGAAACTATAGGAAACCTTCCTGCAAAATATATGATTTTATTACCGATAGATCCGGTAATTTCCTGACAAAGCAAGCATTGCAAAAAGATACAGAAAATTATCATAATACCGTCTCTCGCCTGTCCGAAGCGGTGTATTCCAGAAACGTCTTACACATTCCTCTGCATACGGTCCGTCTGCGGCAAGTGAGGCCTGTGCATTTACCGCAATAATTGCCGTCGGATGAAGTGCTTTTTCTTCCAGCCTGGTGCCGTCAGTCAGAAATACCCCATCCCAGTGTTCCGCCTGTTCTTCACAGTAAAATTGCTGCAGCTTATTGGCATTTTCCGTCTGCCAGGGATCCGCGTCAAACCAGAGATGATCCATTCCGATATTGGCAATCGTACGATATGCATCGCTGTAGTACCAGTCATGACGGCCGAAAATCTCCTGATGCTGTGCATGCGGTGTTCCGTCATAATCTGCATATTCCGCAGATAATCCAGTTCGGAAGTGACATGCCGTGTGAAGATATTTTCGGCTTGCGTCCGCTGCCTTTTTCCAGAATTCATGATCGCAGGGATCTGCCCACAACGCAAACAGCTCATAAAAGTGCGGCAGATGATAGGATGGATCACTGAACTCAAAAGAGGTAACAAATTTGATCAGATGATTTTCCGGATTCCACATCGGCTCTCCCGGATGCCCTGGCTCTCCCTTATGAACACATTCCCGTAAAATCGCTCTTGCCTCGCTGCTGTAATTGAAAATGCCTTCTCCATCTCCCCATCTCTTTGAAGCAAAAAAGAGCGCCATTGCAAAATATTCTTCTCCGTCCGGCGCCGGTCCGTCCGCGTTTCTTGTACCATCGACAGCACACGACCAGACAAAATAATTCTTCCCCGGACCAACCTCGATATACATATACGTCCGTACCCATTTCCATAAACGGTCAAATTCCTGTTTCCGGTTCATCTGGACGCACACCATCATTCCATATGACATGCCCTCCGTTCTGACATCATGATTTCCGGTGTCCTCCATGTATCCCATGTCCGCACCTGCTTCATGATAGAAACGCTCTTCTTCACTTCCATAAAAGATTGTTTCAAATGTTTCTTTCACTCTTTTTTCAATTTCCTCTTCGGAATATCCACACTCTTTAAAAATATTGCGGTATACTCCTGTTTCATATGCTCCTGCCATATTTTATTTTTCCTCCTGTCTGCCGTGATACGTTTCTGCCGGTCCAAGATAACTTTCTTCCGGCTTTTCCCCCATCGGATAAATCACGATTTTTTCGAGAACGAAGCCGGGTGTCACATGATAGACCCGAAGTGTATTGAACCCTGCTCTGCATTTTATCGAAACTGTTTGTCTTCGAATCTGACTCAGAACACCTTCTGCCCATTTCTCTGCCTGATCACCGACCTGATAATCTTTCTCCACTGCGTTTACGGTTTCTGTCATCTCTTCATTTATCCTGACCGCATAAAGAAGTTGATTCTCTCTGGTAACCGGATTGGATGGCTGCATATAGAATTCTGCTTCATATGTTCCGCTTTCTTCCAAAACAAATTGATACTCCAGATACGGCGCATCCTGTCCCGGAACTGTGCAGGCATCGGATGGAAATGCCTTCATCGCTGAATTCGTCTTTCCATATCCCTGCAGATTTTCAAATTTTACCTGTCTGTCTTTGTAATTTCCAGGAACAGAATTTACATAATGTGCCGCTTCGATGCTGAGATACCCCATTGTATCCACAAATACATTTTTCTTATCCTGTAGATTTCCTGTATAAACCGGCACTGTAATCTCACATTTTCCTTCCGGTGTTGCAATCTCGAGCGAATCCTGAATAGTATCCTGGTTCGTTTCCGGTAATCTCTGTTTTATCAAGGTAAGATTCAGCCGCACTTTCTTCTGGCTCACGCCATCCAGCCATCCTTCCATCGGCTCCACAGACAGCCAGCCCGGTTTTTTCAGAACTTTGTACTCTGCCTTTAAATCACTCCGGCTATATAGGGTGACGGATGCTCTGGTACAGTCCGGATTTAAGAAATCCTTTAATTTCATCGTGTTATCCAGCCACGGGCTTCCTTCCGCATGCTGCGCCGTGCCGTCTGCTGCCACAAGGATGGATCTTTTCTTTAATGGTATGACCCGCATAACGACTGGATTCCTGCATTCATCTTCATTCCAGTGTGTAAATCCAATATGCTGTGACATTCCCATTCCATACCATCTTCCCTGATCCATCTGATGATACATTTCCACAGCTTTTCGATCCTGTTCCATGCATCTTTCCACTTCATCCCCATAATCATTGGCACAGACCGCACCAAGATTAGCATAATAATGATTCCAGCCTGCAAGAATCTGCATCTTCACAAGATTCATTGTCCCAAATGCCGGATAATATACAAGCGCGATAAATGCGGACAGATTCTGCGGATTCGTTTTTTCAATTGTTTCATATACGTCCTGCAGTTTTTTCAAAAGCTGCTCTTCTTCTTCGAAGATCCTGCTGCTTTCCTTTTCCTGCACCGGATGATACGTCTCCGGGTTCAGTGCTTCCGGCCTTCTTCTGTGGATGATTTTTGTGTACTGCTCTAAAATGTCTGCAATAGTGTCCTGTGTCTCTTCTTCCACAGAACCGAATTGCTGTCTCACCCACTTTCTGGTGTACTCCTGCGTGCAGTTAAGCGCCCTGCTTCCCCAGCGATCAAAGTCATACGCCATGTCCAGAAAAAAGCTCAGTGGAAATTCCTGTGTGGCGATGTCTCCGACATTTACCATCCAGAGTTCCCGCACACCAAAATCGTATGCCATACTCATCTGCTCCCAGATTTTCGGCAGATAAGAACTGTTGATCCACTCATAGGAAACCGGCCATCCGTGGTAGTCCAGATGATAATACATACCATAGCCGCCCGCATGTTTTCGCATCTCTTCTGTTGGAAGTGTCCGGAGATTTCCATAGTTATCATCACAGAGCATCAGAATCACATCCTCTAACTCCTCTGCTCCCATTAGTCCCTTTGTTTTTTCATTTCCATAGAAAAATTCTTCTACTTCTTTGTATAAGGCTATCATGCGCGGAACCTTGGTCAGATCAGGATTTACACGTTCCTGAATCAGTTTTTTCTGCGTTTTCAGTACATCCCGCAGCAACTGAATATTATCTTCCAGTGTTGCATTCTTTCCCATGATCGCAGTATCCGCTTCTCCACGCATGCCGACGGTGATTACATTTTCAAACTTTCCGCTTCTTTTCAGTCCATCTTCCCAGAATTTTGTAATTCCCTCTCTGTTTGTTCTGAAATTCCAGGCATCTCCGTAAACAGAATTCTTACCTCTGAGATATTTGTATTCTTCCCCCTGCCTTAAGCACGGCTCATGATGTGACATTCCCATAATAATTCCGTATTCATCTGCAAGCTCCGCATTTAAGAGGTCCGGTCCATCATCTGCAAATCTTGCGCTCCACATAGCCGGCCAGAGATAATTTCCTTTTAATCTGAGTAAAAGTTCAAATACATGATCATAAGCTTTTGCATTAAAGCCGCCAAAATTATGATTGCACCAGTTTCCAAATGCCGGCCATTCATCATTAATAAAAAATCCCCGGTATCTGACGGATGGCTCTTTGCTGATACAGGCCATGTCTTCCCTCAGTTCTATCTTTTCCTGCTTTGGCGGCATCAGTCCGCACCAGTCGACAAACGGTGAGACTCCCAGCATTTCCGATAAATGAAAAAGGCCATAAATCGTTCCTCTTTTGTCGCTCCCGGCAATTACAAGAAGGTTCGATTTTGTCCTGTTTTTTATTTCAGGAAAAATCCATGCATAGCATTCTCTCTTTTGTTCCAGCTCTTTTAATTCCGCACTCCCGGCTTCTTCCAGCTTTTTCAGGAAGCTGCTTTTTCCTTTCGTCGCGGCAATGATCGTCCAGTCCTCCCCGCTGCTTTCCAGTGTTTCCGGTATCTCTTTTTCTACCAGAATCTGCGGTTTCTTTCCCGATACAAGTTCCACATCGTGTGCTACCTTTTCCGTAACTCTGATTACGCCCGGAAAGGCACTTTGCTCCAGACAAATTCTCATAGGATTCCCTCCCGTATTTTATAAAAAGCCCCCATCTGTTTACTGGTTATCACCATTGTAAACAAATAGGGGCCTTCGGACTATTTAGTTCTTGTCATTCAATATGCAAAAATTGCTATTCTTTTTGTTCATTCGTTGATCGAGCTCTTTCTGTAAATCCTCAAAATAGCTCTGTGGATCGCATGCGTTGTATGCTTCCATATAGGAATTCCATGTTTCTTCAAAATTCTGTGCCAGAATCACCTGCGGAAGCCACCGGTGTTTTACTTCATCCATCCGTTCCAGTGTCTGTCCTGCCTGTGTATTTGATGTCAGTGAATTGGTATACGAATACATGGGATACCACACTCCCGGCGCATCATTTCTCCCAAGCATATCTACATAGTTTGTTACTCCATACGCCTCAAAACATTCCTGTATATCCCGGGGCTGGCTTTTCCAGAATTCTACCGGTTGATTTTCCGGCGAAAATGCATTGATTCCATCTGACAGCATTCCTTCACTCCTTGGAAAATAGGAATATGTACAAAAATGCGTCTTTTTCAGTTTCCGATCATTTACCCTTACGCCCTGCTCCTCATTCAGATAAAATATTCCGTTTTCGTCTATCGAATAATCCAGATTTTCTTCTCCCCAGAAACGTAATTTCGTAATCTCCGGATCAAGGAGGTTATTTACAAACTGCATTGCCCCTTCCGGGTCTTCACAGGAAATGGTAATAGAAAGTCCTGACGCGGTATCCAGCTCTGCTGATCTTGCCGTATGCCACTGATTCTTTACTTTTTTGTCTATTGTTATCGGAAGTGGCACATAATCACATCCATAACTGCGCAGATTTCCGGAATCATACGCTGTCTGTATGGCATAATAAAACTGCCATCTTTGATCCACCATACCAAGAACAGCACCTGTGGACAGCTTATCCAGATATTCTTCATAAGTATCCAGAAATGTTTCCGGGCTGATCATTCCTTTTTTGTATTCTTCATTTAATTTCTGATAGTATCTTTTGGCTGTCGGTGTTGTATTATAGTCAATGACCTGCAGTGTATCTGGATCTACGATGCAGCTCCCATCATTCGGATATCCATCCAGAAATTGAGGAACATTCTCCAGACAAAAGTATCTCCAGTCATCGCATAAAATAGCAAACGGAATATTCGGTGTTCCATTTTCCAGACAGGGATTTGCTTCCTGATACCGTTCCAGAAGATCAAAATATTCATCCACCGTCGTGATTTCCGGATAGTCTGCCCATTTCAAAACTCTTGTCTGAATCCAGAAAGCTTCTCCGCTGTGGATTACTTCCGTGTCCTGTCCCTGTGAAACTCCGAATTGTGGAATCCAGTAGATATGTCCGTCTGCCTGCCGAAACAGGTCCCACTGTTCCTCTGTCAGATAATTTTTTATATTGGGATAATTGTCCCAGTATTCGTCAATGGGAATCAGTGCTCCTGCATCATATAATTTACTTTCGCCGGAAATAAAATCCGGATACTCGCCGGCTGCAATATAAGCATTCAGTGCATTATCCTTTGTCTGTCCTTTCAGCCATGTTTCTTCACAATCGGCTCCGATCTGTTCAGCGATCTTCTTTTTCATATCATTATCCGAAGTGATCTCTTCCCCTGTTGTTGAAAAAAAGGCCGTATAATGACGGATCTGATTTCTGCTGTTCTGGCTCTGGTACAGGAGAGCAGCTATTCCAGCTATCATCAGACTCCCTGCCAGTAATAATATTGTTGTTTTTTTCTTCATTCTTTTCCCCTGTCTCATTTCCTCTTTCTATTTGTTATAATAAGCACCTGATATTCTGCAATAATACTTGCTAAAAATAACACCTAGGCCTCTGGCTTAGATATTGTCATTATTGTTTTTATTTTATTGCTTTCTACTTCTTGCACACCAAGGGCAGCCCCATGTTAGCCACTTCAATTAAATAAGCAAGCTAAAACCTGTAATAAAAAGAGCCTGACGCATCAGGCTCTTTCAAGGTGTTGTCCGAAGACGGCCACCGCAATTCATAACTATAATGTACCACACAGGGTGAAATCCTGCAAGAAATTTTAAGAGTTATATGTTTTTCCTTTCAGCAGTTCTGCCGCAAGTGCCTCATTGATATCATCGGACAGATTGTTTTCCTCCGGTTTGCCGAAATATGTTTCCATTGCATAGCTTAAGGTATCAAACGCACCGGAAATGACCTACTGGAATGGTACAGACATCGAATATTCTGGATCCAGGAACGCAACGTCTGCCTGTGCAAAAATGATCTTACAGCAGTTGGAAACCAAACCGCCCTGTTTTATTCGTGGATCTTTCTGATATTGCACATTTTAACAAATTCCGGATCAAAATGCTTGACCGCAGTTCCCTGATAGCCAAGATCCAGTGAACTGATTTTCTGCATCTCCTCTTCAGTCAGTGTAAAATCCCATATCTGGAAATTCTCTTCGATTCTCGCTTTGTGAACCGATTTCGGAATGACCACAACGCCGCGCTGCACATTCCAGCGCAGAACAACCTGTCCTACGGTCTTTCCGTGTGCGGCAGCGATTTCTTTTACCATCTCGTTGTCAAACGGATTGTGGCGTCCTCCGCCGAGCGGTGCCCATGCCTCCGGCACGATCTGGTACTCTTCCATGACTTTTAATGCAGACTCCTGTGCGAAGTACGGATGCATTTCAATCTGGTTTACCATCGGACGGATCGCTACCGTTTCCAGTTTACGGTATCCTGCCATGAAATCACCTGCAGGCTGATGGATAAACATCAGATCGATGTAGTCGGTTCCAAGCAGTTCCAGACTCTTTTCTACGGTTCCTTCTGTCAGATACTGGCTTGCCCAGATTTTGGTGGAGATGAAAATGTCCTCTCTTGCCACACCGGATCTTTTGATTCCGCGTCCGACCGCGCGCTCATTCATGTAAGCCTGTGCAGTGTCGATCATGCGGTATCCGCAGGCTAATGCGTCCACAACCAAATGCGCCTGCTCTGCCTGATCTGGTGTCATCATAAAGGTTCCGATTCCCACTGCCGGAATCTGCACCTGATTGCTTAATGTAAAGTTCATCATCATAACCTCCCTGTTTTATTTTGATGTGTGATATTTTGTTATTTCCCTGTCTTTGTAGCTTTAGCTTATCACCCGGGAGTTGCTACCGGTCAAGGACTTTTTTAAAAAAATTTCTAAAATCTAATCGTTCATTCCTATTTCGTATCGACTGAAATATTTACAAAAACGTCATATCATGAATTCCGTTGTCCATGATATGACGTTTTTCCTCTCAGCATTCGGTTTTCTATCTTTTTATCTTTTCAATCCTGCACTCATGTTCTTTCGTCTTTTTATTGTAGTTAATTCCCACCAGAAGAATATTTCCTGTATATTCCAGAATAGAATCCGGATATTTTTTATCCCAGATCTGCTCTATGGCAGTATCTGTGCTTTTGTTCCACTTAAGTTCTACCAGCAGCGCCGGATAACTTGTTCTGTATTCCGGTTTCGGAAGATAAACAAAATCTGCAAAACCGCGTCCGGTCGGTAGCTCTCTTACGGGTTGGAAATAATACTGCATAGAGCTTAAATATGCTATCGTAAGCACGCTGCTCAGGGAATTTTCATCATTATATTGGATCACCGAACTGTACTCCTGATGAATTCGCTCTATCCCATCTGCTACCGCTTTTTCATCCATATCCAGGGTTGCATCCAGCAAATCTGCGGATTCCTTCTGAAAAGTAATCATTTCATTCCATTTATTGCGTTTCACCGCATTGTTTAATTCATGTCTGATTTCCTCATTTGGAATAAAAACCTGCTCCCTGTCCTGATCGTAAGCCAGATATCCCAAGTGGATCAGATACGTCAGTACATCATCCCGGTTGGCGAAGCTTACGGTATCATTCTGGAAAGATGTCACATCCACATCCACGGCGGCCCCCGACATCATTTCTATAATTGCCGCCCGCAGTCCGTCGAAATTCATGTTAATCAGTGGCACGATTGCTTCATAGCTGCCGGTATTGGACCAGTAGCTTTTATATTTTCCATTCAGCATCAGGCTGACAACGGCTTTTGGATTATATACCTGATACCCTTCCAGAGAATATCCATCATACCATAATTTCACCTGCTCATAGATCTGTCCGTACCTGTCGCATAAATCATGCACTTCCTCTTCTGTAAAGCCAACATACGGTGCCATTCTTCCTGCATCCAGCATGGTAAATTCTTCAAAATTGTTGAGAGCGGACTGTGTCTTTAATTTCTTGATCGGCAGAATTCCTGTCAGATACGCCAATGCAATATATTTTGACGGTTCTGACCCTTTAAACATGCCACGCAGAAAATCAATATACTTTTCCTGTACTTTATGATTCTGTGCCTCATCACGGATCAGTACATCCCATTCATCGATGATGACAACAAATTTGTTTCCGCTGGCAGCCTTGATATAAGACATCGCACCATAAGCAGTTTTTACCGTATCCGGAATCAACTCTCCGTATTTTTCCTTCAGTTCCTGCAGTATTCCATGATTGATATATTCCACAACCTGATCCGCATTCCCGGCGTCCATCATGCACCATTGTACATCAAAATGAATGACATCGTACTGATTCAGATGTTTTTCAAAAGACGAAGCCTTGCAAATCGCATAATCTGCAAACAGTGCTCTGGAATCACAGCCCTTGCTGTAGTATGCTGACAGCATCTCCGCTGTAATCGACTTTCCAAAACGTCTGGGACGGCTGCTGCAGATAAATTTTGATGTCGTACTGATTACTTTATTGGTGTATTCCAGAAGCGGTGTTTTATCTACATAAATTTCCGAATGAATGACTTCCGAAAATGCTTCATTTCCCGGATTTAAAAATCTTCCCATGGCGTCCTCCTGTTCACATTTTTTCTGACTGATACATTCATTATACACGGAAAAAACGCGGATTGGTAGACTTTATCTTTTAAAAAATGCTGCACCACGGATTCTTTTTCCATGGTACAGCATTTCCAAAATTTCTATTCTTGATTAAATATCCAGCGCCGCATGATACCCCTGATATACGGCATTGGTGATGGTAGATACACGTCTTGCGTCTCCGATCACGCGTACAAACGGCGCGGTATTACGGAGCTGCTCTACAACGTCGGTTCTTGCTCTCTGGCCGAGGGCGCAGATGACGGTGGTTCCTTCTACGAGGTGGCGCTCCCCATTCGCATCGGTGCACCATACGCCTTCCGGGGTGATCTCCTCGGCGCGGTAACCGGTGTGGACGGCTTTGACCTGTTTTTCGATTTCTTTTAAGAGCAGCGGGCGGTGGCGGACGTTTGCATCCGGGGCGAGGGCGTCGCGCATTTCGACGAGCTGAACTTCTTTTCCTTCCATGCCAAGAGAGATCGCACACTCGCATCCGGCGAGGCCGCCGCCCATGACAACGACTTTGTCGGAAATCTTGTCGAGATTGCGGTACAGCTCATTGACAACGACAACCTGCTCTCCATCCATGCCTTTGATCGGCGGAACAAGCGGACGGGAGCCTGCGGCGATGATGAGGGCATCCGGTGCTTCTTTCTCGACGTACTCCGGTGTTACCTCGGTGTTGAAGCGGATTTCCACACCTGCATTTCTTGCGAAACGCTCGTAGGTCTCGGTCAGCGCGAACATTTCCCGTTTAAACGGCAGGGCAATTTCGCTCTTTAAGATACCGCCGAGCGCTACTTCTTTCTCGCAGAGCACCACGCTGTGGCCTCTTCTTGCTGCAGTCCATGCCGCATACAGTCCTCCAGGGCCTCCTCCTGCGATGAGGACTTTTTTCTTCACCAGAGCCGGCTGTACTTCATCGCCCTCCCCCATCTCTCTCCCCATCAGCGGATTGACGGTGCATCGTCTCGTGCCGGTTGCCGCACGCTCTGCCATACAGGTGAAGCACCGCAGGCAGTGCACGATATCTTCGGAACGGTTTTCCATGACTTTGCGCGGCAGGAATGGATCTGCGAGAAGGGCTCTTGCCATGTAAACAACATCGGCTTTTCCGGATGCGATGATCTCTTCCATCTGCGCCGGATCATTCAGACCGCCGATCGTTGCGACCGGAATGGAAACGTGTTTTTTGATCTCGGCTGCGAGGTAAACGTTGCATCCGTGGTCTTTGAACATCGACGGATGCGTATCGCCGAAGCCTCTCTGATACGTTCCGGCGGAAACGTGAAGCAGATCGATGCGGGACTCCAATGTCTGTGCGATGCGGACACCTTCTTCCAGATCATAGCCGCCCTCGAACAGCTCGGAACCGCTGAAACGGAACTCGATCGGGAACATCGGGCCGACAGCGGCGCGGACGGCATCGAGTACCTGACAGGCAAAGCGGCAGCGGTTTTCCAGGCTTCCGCCGTACTCATCGGTTCTGTGGTTGAAATACGGGGAGAGGAACTGGTTGATCAGCCAGCCGTGGCCGCCGTGGATCATGATCATCTCGAA
>ERZ779762.1206-NODE-1206-length-14877-cov-5.100256_pt1 | contig 14877 bp, 7 predicted proteins | sample MGYA00511887_ERZ779762 | MGnify/ENA primary metagenome ERZ779762 (study PRJEB29588, sample SAMEA2163052) | human gut metagenome | biome: human gut; feature: human-associated habitat; material: faeces | place: Denmark | collected 2008/2010 ...
AATTTAAAGTTTTTTATTATGAACAAAAAATTTCTAAGTGCAATCCTGTTCGGAGCTTTAATGGTAGGTTCTACAGGAACGTTCACGTCTTGTAAGGACTACGATGATGACATCAAGGACCTGCAGGGACAACTGGACAAGAAAGCTTCACTTGATGAATTGAACTCTAAGGTAAGTGCTTTAGAAGCTGCCATCAATGGAGCTAAGACTGATGCGACTGCTGCTAAGACAAAAGCAGAAGAAGCACTGGCCAAAGCTCAAGAAGCATTGGACAAAGCTGGACAAGGGGGCTCATCTTCAGCAGAAATCGAAGCTCTGCAAGCAGCTTTGGAAAAAGCACAGTCTGATTTGCAAAAGCAAATCGACAAATTGGCTTCTTTGGATGATGTAACAGCCAAAGTTGCTGCTTTGAAAAAAGAGCTCGAAGCAGACTTTGTTACTGATGAGAAGTTGCAAGTTTTATCTACAAAGGTTCAAACTTTGACTGATGAAGTAGTTAAATTGATCGGTCACCGTTTGACTAGTCTGGCTGTAATACCGACTACTCATATTAATGGTATCGCTGCTATCACTTTCACTACTTTGCAATATACTCCGCAGAAGTATCAGGTAGTAGCTGATCACAAATCAGAAGTACATGCAACAACTCCGGTTCTGGACCACGTTAATGCTGCGACTAAAGCTAATTACATTTCTACGGAAAAGAATAAAGCTTATTTCCATGTAAGTCCGAGTATAGGTATCCGTACTCAAGATATCAAATTGCCTTCATTCGATGGTTTGAAGTCTGAGAACATCATAACCAGAGCAGGTGTTGAAATTACTAACAATAAGCCTATCGAAGTTACTGGATATAACATCAATGATAAGGGCGTATTGGAAGTAACATTCAAGAAAGAAAAGAGCTTCTTGAATACACAGCTTAATACTTCTACGACTGGTACTAAAGAATCATTCTATATGGCTTCTTTGAAAGCTCCTATCGCAGAAGCTAACTATACTGCAGATGAAGCTAAGGATCTTGCAGCTGGTACTATTGACGGTGTTTATGTAAACTCTGAATATGCCCGTATCGAGGAACTTATCAAGTTACCTTATCTTGCTAACATGAGAACTGATTATAGCAAGACAACTACTGGTAACTTTGCTGATGAAACTCAGACTGATGCTAACGGCAAATTCTATGTTCACTATCATGACTCTATCTGCCTGTATAAGTCTGATGCAAACTCTTTGATCGATGTTTACCAGCCCTACGACAAAGCTCTTGATCTGAAGACATTGGTGAAAGTTTGTGTAAGCGATATCAATAATGATCATAGCAAACATGAAGGTTTGGATAACTATGCTGACTATGGTTTGGCATTCCGTTTCCGTTTGGCTAATGCTGCTTACATTCCGCAGAACGATAATACAAACAAGACTGACCAACAGAAGTTTGCTCAAATCGATTCTCCTGAAAGTGGTATCATGACATCTAAAGTATATAACATTCCTGAATCAGCTACAGCTGTAGGTCGTGAGCCTATCGTTTGCGTATCTTTAATCGATACTCAAAACGGTAACGCTTTGATCGCTCAACGTTATATCAAGATTAAATGGACTATGGAAGGTAAGACTCTGTCTGTTCCATTCCAGCCTACTCTGTTCAATTGCACTGTTGAAAACCGTGTTAATACAGAAATGATGAACACAATGATCTACGACAAGGCTAAGACTGGTGGTATGACTAAGAATGAATTCCATTCTATCTATACTCAGTTCGTAGATGGTACAGGTGCTGGTACAGCTATAGATATCGCTAATCCTGAAGAAGGTGTTGAATCTCACAATATCTTGTGGACATTGTCTGAAGCTGATCTGGGCGTATTCTGGCCTACTCAGCAAGAAAAGACATTCACTAAGACTGTGACTTACAAAGATCCTAAGGGTATCAATGCTGATATTACAGTTGTAATGACAAGAACTATCTACATGCCTGCTCTGAACGTTTGGGGCCATATGGGTACTTACTGGAAGGGTGACAAAGTATATGAAGTATTCAATATCAACCCGATCGTTTACGGTACTAAGGAATCTAATCCGGCATGGAATGTAGTTACAGGTACTAACCCGACATGTAACATCTATACTGACCTGTTGAATGGCTTCTTGGATGACAGATATAAGAAACCAACTGACGGTGCTGCAGGTGTAGTATATTACACTGACAAGAATGTAGCTGGTAAGAAATTCTACTATCCTTCTTTCGGTCCTGCACAAGCTGGTGCTACTATGGGAGCTAACTCTAATGGTATCTATTACAATGATCTGGGTGTAAGATTTGTATTTGACAAGGCAAGAATTGCTAACTACAAGTATACTTGGAAAGACGGTAAAGAATACACAGCTACGTTGAGGAACAATGATACTGAATTGTGGATCAACGGTCAATTGGCTGCAACAATCGTTAATCATGCAGCTAACCTGTTGAACGCAACTGAACAAACTTACAACATTAAGTTGGAAGAAGCTGTTCCTGCTCATCCTGTTACTGACTTTACTAATCAGCCGACAGAAGCTGCTAAAGCATTGGTTGGTAAGCTTGTTCCTATCAACTTGGTAGCTGACATCTGTGGTAATGATAAGAATGTAGCTACAGTTAAGCAATATGAAGCTAACATCATCGAACCGTTACAGGTTAAGAAGGGTGAAATTAAGAACTTCATCGATGCTCAGAACGAAGGTAGTACAATTGATGTAACTGATGCATTCACTTACTATTCTTGGAATGACAACAATCAGGTTGTTGCTAAGACTGGCAAGGGTGACTTAGCAGAAAAGCTGTATGAGTTCTACCAAGTAAGAGAAGCAGGTTGGCCGTTGGTAGCTGGTTCTAGCACTTTGGATGTAACTAAGATCAAGACTAACTTGAAACCTGAAGGTGGTAACTTGGAACCTGTTGAAGGTTACACTCAAGGTAGCTTGCCTGCAAACGTTGAGATCAAGTACGAACAGAAACTTGTTGATGGTAAATTGAAAGACGTTCTGACTTATTACAACTATAGCGGTACTCCGGTTAACAAGGCATACAAGCTGTTTATCCCGGTTGAATATGGCTACAAGTGGAAGACTCTGATCAATGTTTATGAAGTGACTGTAGCTCCTAACTCAGGAACTCCTGGTAACTAAATAAAGATTAGATACTAAATAAAAAGAGTATGTCCTTCGGGGCATACTTTTTTTTAAATGAAACAACTACTCTGTGAAGAATAGTCCTTTTTTTCACCATCGTGAAAAGTAAAATGTTGTTGTGTGAGGCTGTCCCAGTGGGAGACAGCCTCACTCTTTTTCTGTCATATTGTCCCGTACCTTGTCACTCTTTCCTTTTTTCTGCCATTCTTTCCACTTCCCTCCTTGTTTGATCTTCTTATTTTTGATTTAGATCAAGAAATGTGTTATAAAACATGTTTTCTATCCGTTTTTTGCTTGTTATCTTGAACAAAGGCTCTATTTTTGTGTTGTAAAACATGTATTTAATAGGATAACAAGATTTTTAAGGAGGATAACAAAATGAAAATGTTAAAGAAAATTTTTAAGCACATCAGCGAGGCTGATAAGCATGTTTGGGGTTACGCAACAATTTACTAAACCCCTCTTTTAGATTGTGTGTATTTGAATTTTAGGTATTAGTTTAATTTTTAAGGTTATGAAAAAAAAGATTTTTAAAACATGGAGAAACATTCTCGCCGAAGTAGGTCGGAATGAGATGTTGATGATGGGGTATACCCTGAAGAAGTAAGAAAGTATTTCAACTAGACTTTATGAAGCGAGGAGTACGTCCGGAAAACGTATTCCTCGCTTCTTTTATATTCCCATGAAAGCTTTTTTATATAAAAATCAGCTTTTGTTTAAACTTTATTCCCTTACTTTGTTGTTAGTACAAAGACTAATAGAATAATATCTATGGAAAGAATTCAAAGAATTTGTAGTTTAATACTGCTGGCAGCCTTTTTGGGGGGGATGCCCGTGCTGCATGCGCAGTCGTTTGACAAGTTGTGGAAACAAGTGGAGCAAGCACAAAAAAAGAGTTTGCCGCAAACTGTGATAAAACTGACGGATGAGATATTCCGGAAAGGGGAACAAGAAAAGAATACCCCGCAGATGTTAAAAGCCTATATGTGTCGGAATACATTTCAGAATGTACTGACACCTGATAGTTTCTATGTCAACCTGAAAGGATTGGAACAATGGGCGGAGCGTGAACAAAATCCGGTCAGTCGTGCCGTGCTGAATTCGCTGGTGGCAAGTATCTATGCCAATTATGTAGATAATAACCGATGGGAGTTGCGGCAACGCACTTCGCTCGATCTGGAAGATGAAGCCTTGCCGGCAGATATTCGTGAATGGAGTGGCAACCTCTTCATGAAGCAGGTGCTGAAGCACACGGGAAAGGTATTGAAGGATTCTGCAGAATTGCTGAAGACATCCTCGCGTGCTTATGTTCCTTTTGTAATTTTAGGGGAAGCAAGTGAGTACTATCACCATGAGATGTATCATTTATTGGCCTCGCGTGCCATTGATGCTTTGCAGAAAGTTTCATGGCTCGAGACGGATTCACTGGTAAGTAAAGATATCATGGGCATTTATAACCAGATGATAAACACCTATCGGAAGAGGCCCGGCATGGAGGATGCTGCCGTACTGACTATGCTGGATTATATGGAATGGCGTAACAGGGAAGGAGATGTCTTGTTTCGTCCGCGAGCTGTAAAAGACGGTGGAAATGAAGCGACTAACCAATACTTACGTGCCTTGGACCGCATTATTAAAGATTATGCCAAGCGGGATGTGTGTGCAGAGGCTTATTTAGCCAAAGCACGTTATTATTGCAGTGTACGTGAATATGAAAAGGCTTTGCAGACTTGTGATGAAGCCATCAACCTTTATCCCGACTATAAATGGATGTCTGCATTGCGTGAGCTGAAAGAAAGTCTGTTGCAGCCGCAGCTGAGCTTTAGTGCAGACAGAGTTACCTATCCCGGTGATTCTTTAAAATTGAGGGTTACTCATTGTAACTTGGATGGATTTACGGTGAATGTCTTCCGTACAACTCTGTCGGAGGCTGCAACGGATATGCCGGTGATTAATCCTGCTTTCTACAAGAAACATGCCCATAAAGTAAAAACGGAACACTTTTCTTTGTTGCGCCCGGCTGATTACCTTCCGGCAGATAGTACATATCGTATGTTGTTGCCGGACGAACCGGGTGTTTATGTAGTACAGGTAGTGCCTGATGATAAGAAAGGACGAACTGCCGAGAACTACCTTTATCTTACTCGTTTCAAAGTATTGACCATGCCTCTCTCAACTAAAGATTACGAGGTTGTGGCCTTGGATGCCGAAACCGGAAAACCTGTAGCGGATGCTCAGATTACTTTCTATTCAAGTTATGGAACCAAGGAAAACAAGGTATTGAAGCAGGTAACCACGGATGCGTCGGGTAAGGTGGTATTGCCGTGGGATAAACAGTTCCGTTCGTTGGTTGCCACGAAAGGTACTGATACGGCAATGCCACTACAGCGTATTTATAATCACTCTAATGGGACCTGGAATCATGTTGACAGAGAATCCGAAGCGGTGAAGCTATTGACAGACCGCTCTTTGTATCGTCCGGGACAAACTATTTATATAAAAGGTATCGCTTATACCCAAAGTGGCGATACGGCTATGGTTCTTGCCAATAAGGCTTATACTGTGGAGCTTACCGATGTGAATGATACTAATATTGGAAAGAAAGAAGTCCGCACCAATGAGTTTGGTTCGTTTACCACTGAGTTTGTGCTTCCTACTGCCTGCCTGAACGGCTCTTATTCTATTAGAACAGGAAAAGCAAACGGTTGGACATCTGTACAAGTGGAAGAATATAAGCGTCCTACATTCGACATCGTTTTCGATTCTCAGAAAGAGTCTTACCAGATAGGAGATAGTGTGCAGGTGAAAGGTACGGTAAGCTCCTTTAGTGGTGTGCCCTTGCAGGGGCTGGAATTGAATTATACTGTTACCCGTAGCCAGTTCTCGTGGTGGAGAGTTTCTGGAAATACTACATCTCTGGTTTCAGGTAGCGTAATGATAGGTGATGATGGAATATTTTCCATTCCTGTCCGGTTGCAAGGTGGGAAAGGTGTTACTACCGGTTACTATACTTATCAGATAGAAGCCTCTGTAACCAATCAGGCTGGTGAAACACAGACTTCCGTAACTACCTTGTCTGCTGGAGACCGTTCATTGATTTTATCTGTTGATATACAAGACCGTATCTGTAAGGATGACAGTATCCGACTGACTTTTGTAGCCCGGAACCTGAATATGGAGCCGGTATCGGTGAAAGGTGATTGCCGCCTGGTACAAACTGTGAATGGAAAGCCTGAAGTTCGTTTCAACGGGCAGTTTACTTCCAATGTGGAAGTAGTATTGCCGGAATGGAAGAATCTGCCTTCCGGTGCTTATGAACTGCAACTGACAGCAAAGGATGATCAAGGTAGGGATGTTGACTACAAACAAAATATCGTGCTCTTTTCCTATGATGATAATCGTCCTCCTGTGGCATCACCTGTCTGGTTCTATTCGCGTAATACGCAGTTTGATACCGGACATCCTGCACAGTTCAGTCTGGGAACTTCCTTTAAAGATACTTATGTGATGTTGGATATATTCAGTGGTAAGCAGCGCCTGAGTAGTACAACGCTGCAATTATCCGATTCCATTGTCCGTTTTGATGTACCTTATAAAGAAGAATATGGAGACGGAATAGAATATCTGTTTGCTTTTGTCAAGGACGGAGAACTTTATTTTGAGAAAGTGGACTTGCAGAAGCGTAGACCGGATAAAGAACTGACTATGAAATGGGATGTGTTCCGTGACAAGTTACGTCCCGGGCAAGAGGAAGAGTGGCGCTTGACTATCAAGACACCACAAGGTACACCTGCCGATGCTGAAATGCTCGCCACTATGTATGATGCCTCTTTAGATAAGATATATCCCAATCGTCAGAGTTTTTATGTGAACTATTCTCGGTTTGTGCCTCAGATTTATTGGTCGTATGGGTATACAGGTTCTGTTTATTACTCTTGTTATTTCCCAATGCGAGACTGGAAAGTACCTCCATTTGTTTATGATACTTTCTATTCGGAAGAAGGTGTACAGGAAGCATTGGTAGTGGGTTATGGTGTTATGAAAAACTCTACCATGACCGGAAGCGTGCAGGTAAGGGGATTGGCGAGTCCACGGATGAAAGAGATGGTTGCTGAAGATTCTTCTGCCGATGATGCGGATGTGGTATTTGAAGAAGAAATGGTGTCAACTGAAGAAACCGGTGCTGCCGTAGAACTTGGTGATGTTCCCGAATTGCGTAAGAACTTTGCAGAAACAGCTTTTTTCTATCCGCAACTTCGCACAAATGAGCAAGGGGAAATTTCCTTCTCTTTCACCATGCCGCAAAGCCTGACACGTTGGAACTTTCGCGGGTATTCTCATACGAAAGGAATGTTGATCGGGCAATTGGATGCTTCAACCGTCACGGTGAAAGAATTTATGTTGTCTCCTAATATACCGCGTTTTGTACGGGTAGGAGATAAGGTCTGTATTGCTGCAACGATTACCAACCTGACAGGAAAAGCCCTGAAAGGAACCACGAAGTTTGTACTCTTTGATCCGATGACAGACAAAGTGATTTCTACACAACGCCAATCTTTCGCGGTAGAAGCCGGAAAAACAGTTCCTGTAAGCTTCCGTTTCACAATAACGGATAAACAGGATATGCTGGGTGTACGCATGATTGCCGATGGTGGTACATTCAGCGATGGCGAGCAACACCTGTTGCCTGTATTGAGTGATAAGGAATATATCACTGAAACTCTTGCTATGCCGATACGAGGTGAAGAAAACCGCACTTTCTCTCTGGACAGCCTGTTCAATAATAACAGCCGTACGGCTACCGACCGTCGTCTGACAGTGGAGTTTACCGGAAATCCGGCCTGGTATGCCGTACAAGCATTGCCGGTATTGAGCCAACCTCGTACAGATAATGCTACTGCCTGGGCTGCCGCATATTATGCCAATTCCCTTGCTTCTTACATTGCCAATAGCCAGCCACGCATTAAAGCTGTATTCGATAGTTGGCGTATGCAAGGTGGTAAGAAAGAAACTTTCCTCAGCCAGCTGCAGAAGAATCAGGATGTGAAGAATATCCTTCTTGAAGAAAGTCCTTGGTTACTGGAGGCCACTACAGAAGCTGAGCAGCAAGCTCGTATTGCTACACTGTTCGATCTCAATAACCTGGCAAATAATAATATAACCACTCTTACCCGATTGAAAGAACTGCAAGATGCCGATGGCGCATGGAGCTGGTATAAAGGGATGCCGGGGAGTCGTAACATGACGGGATATATCACCGAACTTCTCGTTCGTCTGCCTTTACTTACCGGACAAAAGAATTCCGGTGATGCCCTTTCTATGCAGCAGGCAGCTTTTAAATATCTGCATCAACAAGCATTGGAGGAATACAAGAGTATTCGTAAAGCGGAGAGAGACGGAGCTAAAGTAACTACCCTCTCACATTCGGCAATGACCTATCTCTATCTGATAGCTATTTCCGGTGAGAAAGTGCCTGCTGCCAATGAGGCTGCTTATAGTTACTTCCTTTCCAAAGTTGGCACGAACCTGAACACGGCTGAAATGGGAATGAAAGCGCAGTCGGCTATTATTCTACTAAAAGCCGGCCGTATGGCTGAAGCTAATGAGTTTATTGCTTCCATTAAGGAACATCTGGTGCAAACCAATGAACAAGGAGCTTATTTTGCTTTCAATGAAAAGCCCTTCCGCTGGGGAATGCAGCCTATTCCTGTTCATGTGGAAGTAATGGAAGCTTTACGTCTGGCAGGTGGCAATGACGCCTTGGTAGAAGAAATGAAGCTTTGGTTACTGAAACAAAAGCAGACTACAAGTTGGAACTCACCGGTTGCAACGGCGGATGCCGTTTATGCATTGCTTTGCCAAGGGACTGATTTGTTGGCTACCCGTGGTGATGTACGCATTGTTCTTGGCAATAAAGTATTGGAAACATATAGTCCTGCTAAGACTACCGTTCCCGGACTGGGATATATTAAAGAAAGCTTTGCACAAGGCAGTCCCGAATTGCGTGCCAAATCTATCACTGTAGAAAAACGGGATGCAGGTATTGCCTGGGGTGCAGTGTATGCTCAATACCTCTCACCGATTTCCGATGTGAAACAGCAGGGTGGTGAATTGGCAGTGGAAAAGAAACTTTATGTAGAACGCACTTTGGCTACCGGAAAGAAGGAACTGCAACCAGTCACTGCTACTACACAGTTGGCTGTGGGTGATAAAGTGGTTTCCCGTCTGACGATACGTCTTGACCGTGCAATGGATTTCGTTCAGTTGAAAGACCAGCGTGGTGCTTGCTTCGAACCGGTGAATTCACTTTCCGGTTATCGCTGGAACAGTGGAATGGGATATTATGTAGAAATAGAAGATGCTTCTACTAATTTCTTCTTCGATAGCCTGAGCAAAGGTGTGTATGTGCTGGAATACAGCTATCGTGTGGCTCGTAGCGGGAAATATGAGGCTGGATTAGCTACTATACAGTGTGCCTATGCACCCGAGTATGCTGCCCATTCGGCATCCATGAAAGTAGAGGTAGAGTAGTAATTTTAAAACACCCTTTTAGGAACTCTCATTTAAAACACCTACTTTTGTGCATCCTAAAATGAAAACGAATGAAACGAACCTTGATATGTATGTATGCGTTTGCCGCCGTAGCACTTACTGCTGCGGCGCAACCGCGTTTCTCATCTAATAAAGAAACCCACAACTTCGGACAGATTGAGTGGAAACATCCTGCCAGTGCACAATACGTTATTACCAATACCGGTGACCAACCTTTAGTGCTTACTGAGGTGGACCCTTCCTGTGCCTGTTCCGTAGTTCAGTGGACACAAACGCCTATTGCTCCCGGTGATAAAGGCATCATTACCGTGGAGTTTGATGCAAAAGCATTAGGGCACTTTGATAAATCAATAGCTATCTACTCTAATGCACAACCCAATCTGGCTTATTTGCACTTCACAGGCGAAGTAGTGCGCGAGATTAAAGACTTTACGAAAACTTATCCTTATCTGATTGGTCAGATACGTATAGATAAGAATGAAATTGATTTCCCTGATACCCATCGTGGCGCAAAGCCCGTTATACGGATTGGAGTAGTGAATCTGTCGGATCGTTCGTATGAACCGGTATTGATGCACCTGCCTTCCTACCTGGACATGAAAGTGGAGCCCAGTGTACTTCAGAAAGGTGAGAGAGGGCTGATTACATTAACCCTCAATACAGAGAAACTGACTGATTTGGGACTGACGCAAGCATCTGTTTACCTGTCCCGTTTCACTGGAGACAAAGTGAGTGATGAAAACGAAATACCGCTTTCAGCTATTCTCTTACCCGACTTTTCCGGTATGACAGATACGGATAGAGCAAATGCCCCGGTAATTCGTCTTTCGGAAACCGATATAGACCTGAGTGCTTTATTGGCAAAGAAGAATAAAGTGAAACATGATATACAGCTTACCAATACCGGACGCTCTCCGTTGCAGATTAGTAAACTGCAGGTATTCAATCCTGCCTTGGGAGTAAATCTTAAGAAAAGTGTGTTGCAGCCGGGAGAAACCACCCGCTTGCGTGTGACGGTTGATAAGAAGAATATCGCAAAGAAGAAACGTCATTTGCGTATTCTGATGATAACCAATGATCCGATGCAACCTAAGGTTGAGATCAATATTAAGGCAAAGTCATAGGATTTATGATTTTAAACCATAAATCCTATCGCAAATTTTCTCATAAATCATAAATTATAAATCTTATCATGGAACATCCTGAAAACAATGAAGCCTATAAAGGTCTGGTTGTCAATGCAGGCATTGAACAACCTTCATCTGTTAATCCCTATCGTCGTCCTAAACCCAGAAAGCGTCAGCTCTCCGTGGCGGAGTTTGTAGAAGGCATTGTAAAAGGGGATGTAACCATTCTAAGCCAGGCAGTGACTTTGGTGGAAAGCGTGAAAGTTGAACACCAGGCAGTGGCACAAGAAGTCATTGAGAAATGCCTGCCTTATTCCGGAAATTCTATCCGTGTAGGTATCAGTGGTGTACCGGGAGCGGGTAAAAGTACTTCCATTGATGTTTTCGGTCTGCATGTATTGGAGAAATATGCAGGTAAACTGGCGGTGCTTGCCATCGATCCCAGTAGTGAGCGTAGTAAAGGCAGCATTTTGGGTGATAAGACACGTATGGAGCAACTTTCAGTTCATCCTGCATCCTTTATTCGTCCCAGTCCATCGGCAGGGTCTCTGGGGGGAGTAGCCCGTAAGACGCGTGAGACGATTATTCTTTGTGAGGCTGCCGGTTTCGATAAGATATTTGTAGAGACAGTAGGTGTAGGACAGAGTGAAACAGCTGTACATTCTATGGTCGATTTCTTCCTGCTTATTCAGTTAGCTGGTACGGGCGATGAATTGCAAGGCATCAAACGGGGTATTATGGAAATGGCCGACGGTATTGTTATCAACAAAGCCGATGGTGATAATCTGGAGCGTGCTAAGCTGGCTGCAACTCAGTTCCGTAATGCTCTGCATTTGTTCCCTGCTCCTGAATCAGGATGGACGCCACAGGTAATGACCTATTCCGGCTTCTATAACTTGGGAGTGAAAGAAATCTGGGATATGATTTACGATTACGTTGCTTTTGTGAAGGACAACGGCTACTTTGATTACCGCCGTAATGAACAAAGCAAGTACTGGATGTACGAGAGTATCAACGAGCGCCTGCGTGATAGTTTCTATCATAATCCGGTTATAGAAGCTATGCTGGGTGATAAGGAACAGCAAGTATTGCAAGGTAAGCTCACTTCGTTTGTTGCTGCAAAAACTTTACTTGATACATACTTTAGTGAGATGAGAAAGGGGTAGAATAGCTACAAGTCACGAGCTATCTCACACTTCTTTCCCCTCCTTCTCAAAGTCTGCCTTCGATTTACTCTTCGTCACAATATATACGCCGAGGAACACTAAGGCAACGGCTATTCCCTTTTCCCAGCCGAATACTCCCAAGCCCATGATAATGGCAGCGATAGAAGCTACGATGGGCTGCATATAATTGTACATACTCACCACTGTGGGGCGCAATAGTCTTTGCGCAGTCATGATGAAGATATAAGCAAGAAAACTACCGCCTATTACCACATAACCTATTTGTACGTATGCTGCAGTGGATACCTCTGCCCACTGGATACCTGCCACATCCTGATAAGAGAATGGGATATAACACATAGATGCATATATAAACATCCACTTATTCAACGTAATAGGAGAATATTTCTGCGATAACCCCTTGAATACAGTCAGATAAATAGAGAAACTGATTTGTGCTACCAGACAAAGTAAATCTCCGATGATGCTGCCGTTGCCACTGCCTGCAGTCTGACTACTTAAAATAAGTGTCAGTGCTCCCATAGCTCCCACGAAGATACCCAGTACTTTCAGATTCGTGATAGGCTCTTTCAGATAGATAGCCGCAATAATCATGGTCACGATGGGAAGCGTGGTTGTCACAATAGAGGCATCGATGGGTGAAGTCATTGAAAGACCGAAAATATATACCCCTTGATTGAATACCAGTGCAAAGAGCGAAGCAAAGAATATCTTCAGCATATCGCGGTGGTCCACATGCTCATATTTACAAAATGCGGACAACAGCCAGAAACAAGCTGCCGCACCCACCATTCGGAATGTGGTCACCGATAAAGCTGAGAACTCCATAAGTGCGGATTTGCCGATAGGAGCCATAAGACCCCATAAAATGTTGGCAGTCAAGGCGAATATGTGCCCTTGTACATTCTTATTCATACTCTTTTTGTTTTTGAGGCTGCAAAAGAACAACTATTTTGGGAAACTAAAAAATAATCCTGTATATTTGCTTTGATTAAAAGCAAAAACTATGGAAGAACAAGCCAATTATATCCAACGTATCGAGATACACAGGTTGTGGGATCGCTTTAACATAGCCTGGGATTTGCGTCCCGATGTGAATATCCTTTCCGGTATCAATGGAGTAGGGAAGACTACGATCCTTAACCGTTCTGTTCACTATCTGGAAGAGCTTTCGGGTGAGATAAAGAATGGTGAGATAGAAGGAGTACGTATTACGTTCGATCGTCCGGATGCCACGTATATCCCATACGACGTAATCCGCAGCTATGACCGTCCTTTGATAATGGGCGACTTTACCGCCCGCATGGCTGATCCGAACGTCAAATCCGAACTAGACTGGCAACTCTATCTTTTGCAACGCCGTTATCTTGACTATCAGGTTAACATTGGTAACAAGATGATCGAGCTTCTTTCAGGCGATGAGGAACAGCGTTCGCAAGCTGCTTCCCTCTCTTTGCCCAAGCGAAAGTTTCAGGACCTGATGGACCAGTTGTTCAGTTATACCCGCAAAAGCATAGATCGCCGCAGCAATGAAATCATTTTCTATCAGGACGGTGAACGCCTGTTGCCCTATAAACTTTCTTCCGGTGAAAAGCAGATGTTAGTTATTCTGCTTACTGTACTTGTACAGGATAATGCCCATTGCGTATTGTTCATGGACGAGCCCGAAGCTTCTTTGCATATCGAATGGCAGCAAAAGCTGATATCGATGATCCGTGAACTGAATCCGAATGTGCAGATTATACTAACGACACATTCTCCTGCAGTGATCATGGAAGGATGGCTCGATGCTGTGACCGAAGTAAGTGATATTGCAACCAGCTATAAGTAGCATTTAACTAAAACACGACCTATGGCAATCAGTCTCAAAGACAATCTGACTTCTTCCTATTTCAATGCTGCTCATAAGTTATACTCTAAAAAGGCGCGCCGCCGGATTGTAGCTTATGTTGAGAGTTATGACGATGTAGCTTTCTGGCGTACACTGCTTGAGGAGTTTGAGGACGAAGAACATTATTTTCAGGTGATGCTTCCTTCGGCTACATCTTTGGCTAAAGGCAAGAAAATGGTACTGATGAATACCCTTAATACGGCCGAGTTAGGCAAAAGTCTGATTGCCTGTGTGGATAGCGATTATGACTTTTTGTTGCAAGGAGCTACTGCTACTTCACGTAAAATTAATCGTAATAGATATATTTTTCAGACCTATGCTTATGCTATTGAAAACTATCATTGTTATGCCGATAGCTTGCATGAGGTCTGTGTGCAAGCCACTTTGAACGACAGACACCTGATTGACTTCAATGAGTTTATGAAACGATACTCTCAGATTGCTTATCCACTTTTCCTGTGGTCTGTCTGGTTTTATCGTCGTCATGATACTTATACGTTTACTATGAGTGAATTCAATGCCTGTGTTCGTTTGCACGATGTCAGCTTGAGGCATCCGGAACGTTCTTTGGAGGCAGTGAGGCGTTCGGTAACGTCTAAACTTTCTGAGTTATCCACGCGTTTTCCACAAGGTATCGAAGAGGTCGATAAGTTATCGGTCGAATTAAAAGGACTTGGAGTGCTTCCTGACACAACATATCTGTTTATTCTGGGGCATCACATCATGGACAATGTCGTGATGAAAGTATTGACTCCCGTTTGTACAGCCCTGCGACGCGAACGGGAACAAGAAATCAAAAAATTGGCGGAACATGACGAACAATTTCATAATGAACTGACTTGTTATCAAAACAGTCAGGTCAATGTGGAGGTAATGCTTCGCAAAAATAGTGCTTACAAAGATTTATACCTTTATCAATGGTTGAAAGAAGACATAAAAGAGTTTT
>ERZ779762.1211-NODE-1211-length-14840-cov-3.780047_pt1 | contig 14840 bp, 10 predicted proteins | sample MGYA00511887_ERZ779762 | MGnify/ENA primary metagenome ERZ779762 (study PRJEB29588, sample SAMEA2163052) | human gut metagenome | biome: human gut; feature: human-associated habitat; material: faeces | place: Denmark | collected 2008/2010 ...
GCTCCTCTGCCCAGGGCATCAGCTGATCTAGTTTTGCCGGATCTATATTTCCTTTTTCGTCACAATACTTAGGCAGCTCCGTGAGGATATGCCTGAAGTAGTAGTACGGGCGCAGATTGTTCAGCTTTGCTGTTTCTGAAATACTGTAAACAAGAGCGCTGGCTCCGGCACCTTTTGCTGTGTTATGGAACATCCAGTTCTTCTTGCCGATACAGAAAGTCCGGATAGCCCGTTCGGAAGCGGAGTTATCGATTGGGATATCCCCATCGGTCAGAAATACCTTTAAATAGTTTTCCTGATGGATGACGAAATTTAGTCCCTGTCCGGTCCTGGATTTCGGAGGCACCGCACATGCTGCAGCCTGTTGTTTTGCCCACGCAAAGAAATCCTCAACCAGCGGCTTTATCCTTGTCTGCCGCTGTGTAAGGCGATCCGTTGCCGGAAGTTCTTTCAGTTCGGTATCGATCCGGTAGAATTCTGCAATCTTTTGTAATGCCTGGTATGCCACGGAAGTTTTTACTGACAGGGGATTCTTTTTATCCGCTGCCTTTACGGCATCTGCAAAGGCTCTTCTTGCATGTGCCCAACAGTTTGCGTTTGTCACTCCCGGCAGTTTTTTGTCCAGCAGATGATACTGCTCCAGACTGTCCGTGACCAGAACTCCTTTGTAGTTCCGGTAAAACTCCAGCGGCTTTTCGTGATCCCTGCCTTTCTGGTATTCGTAGATCACCACAGGACGTTCCTTATAGAACTCCCCGGAACGGTGTACCCACATGTAGCATTTACTGTTCGGACGGTCACTGTCACCGATCACCTGTGTCGGTGTTTCGTCCGACTGTGTCACCGGTAGGGACAGCAGTTCCTGCTTCATACGATCCACAAACGGTGCAAAATATTTCTCAGCACACCGGATGATCCAGTTCGACATGGTCTGTCTGGAGATATTTACACCATTCCGCTGAAACTCCTGCTCGACCCTGTGCAGTGCAGAGGAGTTCACATATTTTACATTCAGAATGGATGCAAGCAGGGAAGGAGTAACGATGCTTCCACGCAGAAGATCCTTGGGGCGTTTTCCACGTAAGAATTCGTCCTGATGATCTCCGCCGGTTCCCACGTAGACTTCCACGGTATGGACTTCCACCGTCCAGGATTCCGGCTCATGGCGCAGTCTTTTGTAGGTTTCATCCTTCATTCTGCACCAGTTGCCTGCACCATAAAACGTATCCAGTTCTTCTGTGGATACCTGATAAGGAGGAAGGATCTCTTCCGGGAAATCTTTCAGATCCGTTTCCCGCTGCCCTTTTTTCTTATGGTTACGTCGGGATGGAAGTACTTCCTCCGCAGCAGGCTCCGGGACAGACAGATTGCAGCAGTTTTCTGCCTCATCAAAGAAGGACAGCTGACCATCTATGGAATCCAGTGTTTCTGTATGTTTTCCGAAACGATAGCTGTTCGCTATGCGTACCTGTTCGATCAGCCGCTCGATGTTCTCATTCAGGGTATCCAGTTGTCCCTGCATCATAAGAACGATGGTGATCAGTTCTTCCCTGCTGCAGTTATTCAGTTCTTCCAATGTATGTCTGTCTGCCATTGTCCCGCTCCTTAAACTGTTTTCATTATACCAGAAAACACAAAGGATTGCGAACCGGCAACCCCGCAGGTTTCGTCATTCTGCCTATGCCTGTAAGGCGGTGTGATGGTCATAGAGCCAGGGAAATATAAAGTTTTCAAGGCGCTGAAATTTTATCCGGATCCTCCTGTGGATACGTCACAGACCATGCAACAGCGTTCAGAGAGGCTGTAACACCGGGAATGGATCTGACCGGATAACAGGTATAAAAAATCTATGTTTTGCACAAAGATCAGGTGGGCTTTTGCGGTGTTACTTCCCTGACTTTGGGGTTCAGGGGATTCAGCCCCATCATAAGATAACGGAACTGTTCCTCTGTAAGGTCTGCGGCCTCTTCGCTGGTTCTAGGCCAGGACAGGGAACCTGCCTCCAGCCGTTTGTAGAGCTGAAGAAAACCGTCTCCCATCCATAGAAGTCCCTTGATGCGGTCGGACCGTCTGCCACAGAATAGGAATAAAGTTCCCTTTTCAAAAGGATTCTGATGGTATCTGCCTCCGATGATCATGGACAGCCCATCGATCCCTTTGCGCAGATCCACATATCCGCAGGCAATCACGACTCTGCGGATACCGGCAGCATCTTCAAGCATGAAGCACCTCCTGCAGCAGCCTGCAAAGCAGGGACTCTGAAATATCGTTTGATAATTCCAGCGTCAGGCGGCCTGATCTGATCACTGCAACCGGAGTCATTGCTGCCGGGACGGCTGGCACCGGTGTTGTGTCCAGAGCAGTTTTTACCGGGATTTCTACAAAAGAGAGGGCAGACGGGTTGGTGTCTTCCTGGAGTCCCTCCTGTTCACAGACTTCCCGGCGGATCTTTCGGAGCCAGTAATAATAAGATTTTTCAGAAATATCGTTTTCAACAAGCCACTGCTTTGCCGTAGTGCCTGCCGGTCTGTCCTGGCACTGTCGAATGATGTTTATCCAGTTCGACCTGCGGACATTGTGAGTTAATTGATCCATGCGCTTTAGCCTCCTCTAAAAAACTAATAGTTTTTTCGTGTCATTTAGAGTGTGGCATAAAAAAACTAATTAGCCAAGGCGTAGGCTTTGACGTTTACGCAATGTGTGCGCCGCTTCGATTTCCAGCGCCGATTACAATCAACTTATCTGACCAGGCGCTGATAAGTCGGTTTCTTCGTGGAAAAGTGTACTGGCTCGGACGAACTCCAGGCGGATATTCAGATAATAAAAGGCCTTTCTCCTCTATCCTTTCCATCAGTCGAATATATCCTTTTTTCCTGTGGTCAGGCACCGGATGCTCCCCGGATGCTATGAATGCATCTATTCCCTGTATTGCAAAACTCCTTACCACGGTAGCCACATCGCATCATCTTCTATCATTCTTCCATCCTTCTGCTCCTGCATAATATATTTGTGTCCTGTATCTGCAACAAATTTCCGATAACGCATTACACTATTATTTTTAAAATAAGCCAGTGTCTTCGACACCATTGTGATCTTATCATCGGAAAGGCCGATCATTGTTCGGTAACTGCTCCAGCGATATTCCTCCGGATATTTGACCATGCCTGCTTTTACCGGGTTCAAATGTATATACCGACTGGTCTGCAAAAAATAGGAGTCCTCTTTTACCAGACAGGATTTATATCGTCCCTCAAACACATATTGCAGTTCTCCTCACTCCACGGTGCATCAGATGATAATTGCACCCGGAAACCATATTCTCCTCTTTCTTGCCATAATCCTTTCGTTTTTCTGTTGAAACACATCGTTTTTTATCACATTGTCATCTATGATTTTCTGCAAAAAATGAGGGACTTTCTAATTCCCTCATTTTCTCCGGCGTCACTCTTGCTCTTTGAGGTCACAGATTTTTATGTCTATATGTTTTCCCAGGGCGTTTGCATATTTTTCCAGTACTACAAGCGTAGGAATCCTGCTTCCGCTCTCGAATCGCGCCAGATTAGATGGCAGGACTCCCATAATGTCTGCGATCTCCTGCTGAGTCATATTCTGGCGGTGTCTTTCCTCCACCAGCTTCTTAATGATTTCTGAGGAATGATACAGCATCCGTTCCTGTATTTTCTCTGTATATACAAGTAACCTTCTCTCGCGTGCTTCCTTCTCTGCGATATAACTTTCTATATTGTACTGCATAGATTTTTCTCTCCATCACCCGGTTGCTTTTTGTAAGCGTATCACCTATGATATGGTTATACAACCACTTTTTCTTTTATTCTTCCGATTTCATAGAAATTTTAGAGTTTTTTATTGTTTTTTCCCGGGGTCTTTTCCCAGGGTCAGGCACCGGATACTTCTACCGCCAACAACTATTTTCCAAATGTATTACTGGATTTTGCTGCTGCTTTTGCAATCATAGTGTTGGTCGATTCAAATAGAGAAGTGGTTGGTGCAACCGGACACATCAGTACTCTTCCTGTGCCACGATAGACATTTACTAACCCTTCTCCGCTAACTGCTGATCCTACAAGTGTCTTTGTCGATCTTTCCACAGTAAAGTCAAGGTTTGATGACCAGCATACAGCAAGGTTTCCATCAATTTTCAATTCATCGTTTTCCAGTACAATTTCAATCAGTTCGTCTTCAGGAACATTAGATTCCAGTGCTGCCACGCCATTTCCCTGCAAACTCAGGTTAAACAGTCCTTCTCCACCTAATACAGCAGATGAAATATTCTTTCTGGCTACAACATTCCTTTTTATATTAGCATCACAAGCCAAAAACATGCCATCTTCGATTGTCATTCCAGCAGATCCCCATTTGCTAATATCTGCCAAGATAATGTATTTATATGTTGGCTCCAGTACCAGACAGCCTTCCCCAATATATTCCGGTTTAACAGCTGTTTCCTTAGTAACTGCACCTTTGATTGCTTTTCCAAAGAAATCTCCGATACCTTTTACTCCAGATGTGGCCCGTACATTACCACCCATCCACTGCATAGCACCTGCTTGAATAATAGCAGAATGATCCTTATCGATATCAATAACCACCTGCCTTCTTCTGACGTTCATTCTGCTCATGAAGTACTCGTTCATTGCATTCATCGGAGAAACGCTAGCATCCTGTGCATATTCAAGAACATGAAAGTTTCCTATGCTTTTCACAAATTTTCTATTTTCATTTTGTAAATTCTCAATTCTCATATCGTCAATCGTCCTCTCCCTTCGATTTTCCAGGTCCTGATACCAATTTCCTACGACATTATTTACCTTATTCTTATAATTTCATAGAAATTTTAGAGTTTTTTATTGTTTTTTCCCGGGGTCAGGTTCCGAATGTTCTTCATTATTATTTTAAATATTTCTAGTGTGTCCATGCGCTTTAGCCTCCTCTAAAAAACTAATAGTTTTTTCGTGTCATTTAGAGTGTGGCATAAAAAGATCAATTAGCCAAGGCGCAGGATTTGACGTTTACCATATATCTTCTCCCCCTTTTGTATAATATTATTCTACCTTCCATATACTAAAAGCCACGTTCTCCCGTAGCTCTAGTATATCACAAATCAGCAAATAAATCCGCTTTGTACACGCCATCCTCCAGCATCTTCTTGAAGCTGTCCTTTACAGCTGCGACATCTTCATGGTAGGTCATGCCGTACCAGGTGTCGTTGGTCTTCAGAACCTTCACAGACATCTTGCCCTGCTCCAGCAGCTCACCGATGAAGATTGGGATCAGATACTCGGCTTTCTGAGGATTGCTCGGTACTTCTTTCTCGAAAAACTCCTTGAAACCATTTTCCAGCACATCCAGAAAATCAGGAGTCAAGCCCCACATATTCATGGATACCAGAGAATTCACATCAACAACCACACCGTCTGCCTCTGCTCCATCTGCAGTCTTGACGATGTTCTTAGTTTCCACAACCTCAGTCAAGTTTCCATTCTCATCCATCTTGCAGATACCGCGAGTCACGCCGCCATTATCGGACAATGTGTTCTTCAGTACAAAACCTGCCATACAGGACTTGCCGCCATTCACCAAATACTCATGGACAGCCTTAAAGCCTTCCTAAACATCTCTATGGTGCGTTTTTCCTTGATATTACGGGCTTTTTCGCATTTTCTGTTGTCGGTTGTCCTATTCCTTAACCATAGAAATCGGTGATTTTTCATCGAAATTCTCCTGGTTCAAAGCATCATTCACTACCTCGAAAAGTTCCTCTGGTTTATTATACTTGACCCTCGCATAAATGTCCATAGTTGTCTTACTATTCTCATGCCCTGCCAGATACTGAACTGTCTTAGGGTCAACGCCCGCATAGAGCAGATTCGTGATGTAGGTATGCCGCAACAAGTGCGGTGTTACATCGAAATTCAGGGTATAGCGAATCTTGGGATTGTTCCTCTGTGTTGTTCCTAATGTCGGCTTGACGGTATATTTGATGCTCTGTCCATTCACATATTTATAGTAAGTTCTCTCTTTCGCAGAACGAACAACTACATACTGCCAAACTCTCGTAAACTGAGAATAGGAAAGCGGCTGTCCCTCACTGTCCGCAATCACATACTCCGATATGGAATTGGATTTTGCTTCCCGCAGGCAGTCCACCAGGCACTTCGGAATGGGAATGTCCCTTTTAGCTGCTTTTGTCTTTAGGACGGTAGAAATCACCGGCCTGTTATGCTCCGCGCGCCATGCACGCCGCACAGAAATGTATGGTGTGGATTCATCTAGGAATACACAATCCCATTGCAATGCAAGAATTTCTTCCCGACGCAAGCCGGAATACAAACCAATCATAATAAAATGATATGGCGGAAGCTCTTTCACCGTATCCAACAGAACCGCAACCTGTTGATCTGTTAAGGCATCTTTCTTTTTCGATGCTTTTCCGCCCTTTGCTGAAATTCCTACACACGGATTATCGGTTATCAGCTGACTGCGCTCTGCCGAATAAAACACACACTTAATCAGCATATTTACCGTATCATACAGTCCTTTCGATTTTTGAGACAGCGGAACAAGCGCCAGACGAATATCATCCGCAGTCACTTCCTCCATATACATATCTCCCAGAGAGCTAATGACATAATTCTTCATATTCTGTCTGTATCCTTTTATAGTAGCCGTAGACACCTTTGCTGACTGCATCAGCAGCCATTTCTCACAATACTCGGCAACCGTCGGATGCTTTCGGTGAAAGATGATCTCCTCCACCTGTCTCCGGGCCTCCAACTGCTTTTCATATAATTCTTCACAGGTGGTCGCATATAAGCTGACCTGCTTTCCATCGGCATCTGTAATTCTGGTTCTGTAATACAGTGTTCCTTTTCTTGTAACCGTTCCGTACTCTGGAACGCTTTGTTTTTTCTTAGCCATACAAATCTTCCTTTCCTGATAATGAGTGTTCTTAAATTCACACCTTCTTTTTATCAGAAAGCACCCACTTAATCAAAGATACGGATTATGTAAAACAAAGAGCGAGACATCCTTGCCTCGCTCCAGCTTTGTTTCCTGCTCTTTATGATTGTTATGCCTGTGCTGCATCCCACTGGGCAAATGCACCACCCATTGTTCTTACCAGCTCATCCGGTCTGTTGTATTTGACCTTTGCGTAAATATCCATCGTAATTTTACTACTCTCATGCCCCGCCAGGTATTGAACCGTTTTCGGGTCCACGGACGAATGAATCAGATTCGTAATGTATGTATGCCGCAGCTGATGCGGCGTCACTTCAAAATCCAAACTGTAAATCACTTTGCCGTTATGTGCTGCCTTTTCACCGAGGACCGGCGTAACCGTGTGCTTTACACGTTTTCCATCCTCGTAGCGATAATAGAAACGCTCCTTGACTGTTCGGGTTACAATGTACTGCCAGAGCCGCTTGAACTGTGTATAGGACAGCGGATCACCATCCCGGTTCGGCACTACATATTCTGACTGTGAATTAGCTTTTGTCTCTTTCAGACAGTCCGCCAGGCAAACCGGCAACGGAATATTTCGATGCGCGGCTTTCGTTTTCAGCTCATCCAGAATCACCGGTCTGTTATTTTCTGTGTGCCATGCCCTGCGTACCGTTAAATAAGGGCAATCCACATCCAGATATACAGAATCCCATTTTAGGGCAAGAATTTCTTCTCGCCGCAAGCCTGCATACAGCCCTAACATGACAAATACATACGGCGGAAGTCCCTGAATGGCATCCAGCAGTCTGGAAGCCTGTTCATCCGTCAATGCCGCTTTGTCCTTCTGCGGAACGCCTCCACCTTTGGCCGTAAGGTAAATCGTTGGGTTGTTATCAATAATCTTACTTTCCTTTGCTGCACGGAAAATGGATTTATACAGGATAACCACTGACTTATATACCGAAGCGGACTTCTCGGAAACAGGAACAAGTGCAAGCTGAATGTCATCCAGTGTCACATCTGCCATCCGCATCTGTCCCAGTTCTTTTATAATGTGCCGTCTGACCTTTGATGTATAATCTATCAGCGTAGTTGCCCTCACATGAACCGACTGCATCAAAAGCCATTTTTCACAGTAGTCTGCAACCGTCGGGGATTTCCGGCAGAATGTATCGTTGTCGATCTGCTCTAATGCACCCAACTCTTTATCATATAATTCTTCCGGTGTTCTCGCATAAAGGGCCACCAGTTTTCCATCTGCGTTCTGAACCCGCGTTCTATAATAATCTATGCCGTTAAGCGTAACTGTACCGTATTGTGGAATTGCTCTTTTTCTTTTTGCCAATTCCGCCACCTCCTAAGAATATACTCCAGCGCTGTATCTATGTTTTATCAGACCATTATGATTTCGACAAGGATACGGACCGGCTCACACTCCAGCTCTGCGAGGTTTACGATAAGTTGCGTTCTTTTCTGCTGGCTTTGCTCTGTGGGTGCATTTTGCGATATACTCCTGAAGGCCCGCTGAAGTAAAGTACACACAGCCATTCTGCACATATTGCACATAAGAAATAAGACCATTGTTACGGGCCGCGTCCAGCGTTGCAATGCTGATACCTAAAATTTCTGCTGCTTCTTTTCGTGTAATAAGTTTTTCCATAAAGCATATTTCCTCCAATCTGTCAAGTTTGTCATCGTGTTTGTTCAAAGCCACATGAATACGCTGGCAGCCGAAACTGCCAGCGCATGGTATCTGATTTTGAACAGGAAGCTGCAAACGCTTCCTATTTATATAACTCAGCTTTCATCACATTTGCCACGCCCCCTGACGATGGGAACACAACAGGTCTCCGCTGGCGCGGCTGTCATAACTCCGCAGCATCGTTCGTATCGTGTGCCACAGGGTTCCCCCCAAGTCTTTGGCGGGCCGTGAGGAAGTATCTTTAAGCCCCCATGCAGTCATCGCGCCGGATCTGCCACAATCCGTTTTATGAAATCGTAGATCGCTCCGAAGCAGTTCTTTCATCACCTCCCTGACTGCTCCATCTTCGCGGCGTTTCATATTCGCTCGTACATGGGTTATGTACCTGTTGTGCTGTCTATTCGATTGTCAATGTACTGATGAAGGAGGAAAACTTGTCCTTCTTATTAACACTGACAAAAAAGGCAAAAAACAGGCGCATCAAATGAAATTTTATCAAAAATATTTTACAAGCTGCTTTAATCCACGGCGGATACTGTCTCGGACACGGCTTGGGTCTACACCTTCTACTTCGGCAATTTCATTTACCGTCATTCCCAGATAGTATCGGGCATAAATTCGCTTTGCCTGTTTCTCCGGCAGCTTCATCACAGCGGCATAGACCTGCTCCTGAAACTGTTTTTCCTCCAGAAGCATCTCCGGTGTCTGGGGCTTCATCAGAATCGCATTTTCAATGCCGTTGTCGCAGTCCAGGGAGTAATGCGCCTTATAGCGATACATCCTCCGGTCATAGGCAGCCTCTGCACGCTCAGCGGCACGGATTGTTTCCAGCACATCTTCTGTTACCGCTACAAAATGATCGGTTTTATAGTCAATAATATACCAATCTGTTCCTACTCGGTATAAAAGATCAATGACGCAGTTTATAAGCGTTTTATCCGGAGATATATAAGAAAAATGTATTTCTCGCTTGATTTCATCAGCAAACACTACAGATTTCCACTCCTGCGTATTAAACAATCTTAATAATTGGCTTGTTGATACAAGTTTTTGATCTTCTTTTGTCAGCTTTCGTGTCTTAACCATACGCTCCAATTCTTCGTATATGGCTCCATGGACATTTACCCCGACTGTTTTACTGATCTCTACAAGCCTCATGAATTTGTGAAAAGCTGTGCCTTTTTGTAGGGCTGAATTATCTTCACTTAATGTTGGCAGGTTAAACTGTGCAACGGTCTGTAAACTATCAAGCTGACTACTACTTATGCATACGGGTTCTGCTGAAGGATTTCGGTCCCCGATAGTTACCTCTACATAGTTAGCCGATATTTTAAATTGAGAAAGAAATTCATCTTTACTAATACCATTATTACTTAAAATGTAGCCATCAATGTTCTGAGGCTGCGTATAGGTGATTTCCCACTCGCCACTTAAATTAGTTTTTAAACGTCCACGATCATCAATAACAGCCGCTAAAATCCATTCGATGTATGAGTTCGAAGCGGATAAACCGCAAAGGCTTGGTTCCTTGGCTGCTATGATAAGCTTATTTTTCGCTCTTGTCATAGCGACATAAAGAAGTCTCATTTCTTCTTCCTTGCTTCTTTTAGACACCATATAATCTGCGGCATCTTTGAGAATACAACGTCCCTTTTCTAATGTATCTAGCTTAAAATATTGAACACCTAACCCTGCTTTGGAATCTACAATGATAGCATCTTTTCTTTTTACTCCAAATTTCTTTCCTGCAAAAGGAACGATTACGATAGGATACTCTAAGCCTTTTGATTTGTGGATCGTCGTTACTACAACTCGGTTTGGTTCTTTTTCCGTATTACCTTCTGCAATAACCACTCCTGCATTTTTTAAGCAATGAATTTGATTGAGCAATCCATAAACCTTTTGCGAGCTATTCTTTTCGTAGTTTTCGACAAACTTAACAAACTCGTCAAGATTTGCTAAAGCCTGCTGTCCACTTATAAATGTTGCGACATAATCTTTTAAGCATAGCTCACTTATTATTTGTCTTACTAACTCGGAAAGTGGCATATTATACTGTTTTTTCTCATATCCTTCAAGAATGTCAAAGAACAGCCTGCATTTATTACCAAGCTCCGTGTTGTATCCACTTAGCTCTTGCATGTTGTCATATAAGCTTCTATCAGGAGAGCACTTGCGTATATTTAGTAGGTCTGTATCATCTAGTCCTAACAAACGATTGTGGATCACCGAAGCTATCCGTATATCATCTTTTTGATTAGATATGAGACATAAAACGTCTATAAGCAATGATATTTCCATAGTATCTAACAAAGAACCAGACTTTTCGATGACAAACGGAATCTTGTTTGCCGTAAATATTTCGGTCTCTACCGCAGATATTCCGACAAGGTTGCGAACCAAAATAGCTATATCGCTATACTTGACAGGACGAATATTCTTACCATCCATAATTGTACCTTGCATAGCTTTTTTTACCTGCGCTACTAGGTTAAAAACCTCTATCTTCTTTTCACTTATATCGGGATATGCTTCAAAAACGTGTTGTTGAATGAGGTTTATCTCAGTTGAAACGGACTCCGATTGCTGATCTGTTCCAGCAATTAACCTATCAGATTGATTATAAGATAACTCCGCAGAATTGCTACTGATTGCAGTAAAAACATCATTTGTACAATCTAGTATGTTTTTCTTTGAACGAAAGTTTTGACTTAGTGAAATTACCTTTCCATTTCCTTTTCTATAGCTGTTTCTGCGTTGATTGAATAGTGCTGGCTCAGATGATCGAAAACCATAGATTGACTGCTTAACGTCGCCAACGCAGAAAAGATTTTCAGGATATGAGACTTTTTCTATGATAGTCTCCTGAATAGGAGATGTGTCCTGGTATTCGTCTACAAAGACACGTTTGTAGTAGTCTTTATAATGCTGTGATATTTGATTGTCACTGAGCATCTTGATTGCGTACATTTCAAGGTCATGAAAATCTATCAATGCATTCTCAAGTTTTAATCTTTCATACCGCTCGTGGATATCGCCAATGATGTTCACCAGACCCTCTACAAGGGGCTGTACGGCGTGCATCCTTTGTACCTGGTCGTCCATATCAAGTCCCTTAAAAACCTTATCAAAAAGGCTTTTGGCTTCTTTACGAACGGCTTTGATCTCATCTGAAAATTCAGACTGAGGAAAGCGAATAGTTTCTCCATACTGTGGAATGAACGAAGATGTTTTGCTAAGATTGCCCTCAAGAACCGCTTCCCATATACTATTTAATGCATCTATGTCGTTGCTCAAGCCAGCCACAACCTTAGAAAATTTGTCATCACGAAGCTGTGCCTGTTTTGCTAAATCTAGTGCTTTGGAAGTAAACTGTGATATCTCGTCCACACTATCCATTAAGTAGTCTAAAACCATATCTGGCATAGTAGAATAAGAATTCACTGCTCGATTTGCCCATTCATCAAGATTTGGGCATGTGCCATAGATTCTATCCATAACTTTAATGATTTCTGCTTTTGGATCGGCTTCGCTGAAAATTGATAAATACTGTTCAACCTCCCTAAAACCAGGCTCATTATATTCATTTTCAAAGATTTCTTCTGCTGCCGCCCACTTAAGTGGATATGCCGTAGCGTCATCGGCTATTTTAACCGACGGGTCAAGACCAAAACGGACGGCATATCTTTTGATAATATCATAGCAGAAGCTGTGTACTGTTTGAATCGATGCTCGATTTAAGTTTGTTAAAGCATCATATGCTGCTTTTCTTTCCTCGGGCAATGATGTTTTATCATAGAGAGCTGCGAACAGCTTGTTCTTTATTCTTTCTTTCATCTCCGCAGCTGCATTATTGGAAAATGTCATTATCAACATTTGGTCAATGGTGACAGTCCTTGACAGAAGCAATTTGACAACCTTTTCAGTCAGCACAGCGGTCTTTCCCGTTCCTGCGCTGGCCGATACAATTACTGCTCCAGTAGAATTAAGCACCTCTTCCTGTGATTTTGTCCATGCCATACTTATTACCTCCTCTTTTTTAAAATAAAAAAGTAAAAAAAGAGCAGAGGGCATTAAACTCTCTACTCTTTTCATTCTTCTTTACAAACTCAGTATATCACAATTCGCAAAATATGTCAAGTGTCTATTTCACGAAATGAATCTTTGCGACTATCGAAGTGACATAATGTTTTGTATTCACAATAGGTACAAGCGTTTTTCCCTTTATACCTATATGGCTTTGCTTCGGTTACGCCACTACATATTTGCTGAGTTATGTCTAATGCAGCTTCTGTTGCGGCATTTATGAGATCATCGTAATTATCAATAACATCAGAGCGAGCGGATATTTGACCTTTTTGCGTGATGTCTACAGAAATAACATTCGATTTGCTTGGGTCTTCTGCAAGACTTATGTCATTTGCTGTGAGTATTATTCTATCTGCTCGTGTTGGGCCAGATAACTTATACAGTGACAGCTCGTCGTTAGAAGCATCTTTATCTATCGTGCTTTTGCGAACGCTTTCATAATAGATTCCAGAAATGTTGTCATTTCCGAAAGTGGACGCATATAATGGCAGTTGCAATTGTAGCCCGGTTTTTACGAGATTCGAGTCAAAGCGTACAGAGCCAGTTTTGTAGTCAATGATTCTTACTTTGTCATTCCAAACGTCAGCTCGGTCTATCTTTCCTGATAACGTCGCACTGAATGAATTATCTGAGATAGGTATTTCAACTTTTTTCTCGATAATTTGCGGCTTGTATTTTCCAGATTGTATCTGCTGCACAACTATCCACGCTGCTCTTTTTATTGCATCAGTTAACACTCTCTTATCATACTCTTTTATGGGAGCACCTAAAACATTTTCGTTGTGTGTCGATATTACCGCTTGTACTATGGCTTCCACTGTTGTTTCGCATTCAATTTGACTTATGTTGTTTATTTCAGCATCCTTTATTTTTAAGACATACTGAGCTAAGACTTCATGATAAAGGTTTCCAACATCCAATGGCGTTTCTTCAAACCTTTTTACCTTTTTGGGGCGAAGGCCATAGTCAACAAAATGTTTAAATGGACATCGTGCAAAGTTTTCAAGCTGCGTAACTGCAAAGGTTTTAAGTCCTTTGTAGCTACCTATGATAGATGTTTTAGAGGCATCAAAAGTGCCAAGATCCTTGACAATATTTTCTACAGCCTCTCTCAAGCGATATGCATAATCGCTATTTTTAAAAGACGCAAAATCCAAATCGAGAGTATTAGATTTAATGCCTGAATACTTGTATTTTGCCAAGTCCCCAATCAAGGTGTAAAATCTTTCGTCATCGTTTTGGGCGGCAACTTGTTCACATTTAAAAATACTGGCCGTATTATTGAGTGATGAAGCCATTGAGGTTGTTTTGCCGTCTGAATCTGTTTCAGCCCAGGAAATGTATGTGCGTTCTGCTGAAGATATTAGCGTCAAATAGACGTTTCCAAGATCAATACGGCTAGTGTCTTCGTCAGTTTTTATATCTTTTTCGAGGAGCATGTTCAATGCGTGTCTACTAGCATTGGTAAACAGGCTTTCTTTCCTTTTGGGTGGGAAACTTCCTTCAGAACAACCGATGACATATAATATTTTCTTTTCCATGCCTCTCGCTTTCGCAAGGTCACATACGATTACACTGTTTTTTAACATAGCGTTCTGATTGACATATGTATTGTCAAAAACGAGATTTACAAGACGCATAAACAGCTCAGGCGATGACGTTACCTCACCGTATATATCATTTATATTTCTTATGACTTCAGAGATTGTGTCCCAAGTTTTTTCAATAATTTGAGAGCCAATAATATCGCCGCATTGTCTTAATTCACAAGCTTTTCCATGATAATAATTTGGTATCCCAATCGTGTCAAAACATTGAATGAGCTGTTTGAGGCAAGTGTTAATAGTATCTTCCCTGATAGAATTAACCAATGGATTGAGTTGGTTAAACATTCTTAAAACAATCGGAATAACAACAGATTGCTCTTTTGAACGAAAACGAGCCGAGTTTCCACAAGCAACATCAAAATCATCTCCAAAACGAGTAAAAAAACAAGTAACACTTGCTATATCAGCTGGAGAAAGCCGTAAAAAAGGCATTTGAGCAATTTTAACGATGTTTGTACCGGTGAATTTTCCTTCTT
>ERZ779762.1212-NODE-1212-length-14827-cov-4.323179_pt1 | contig 14827 bp, 10 predicted proteins | sample MGYA00511887_ERZ779762 | MGnify/ENA primary metagenome ERZ779762 (study PRJEB29588, sample SAMEA2163052) | human gut metagenome | biome: human gut; feature: human-associated habitat; material: faeces | place: Denmark | collected 2008/2010 ...
GTCACTGATATGTTTTAAATATGCTCTGCATATGTTGACTGCGGTGGCGAAATTTATTTTGTAGATATGCTTTGTGTTATCTCGTGTTCTCACAACGGCCTGAGCTGTCACAAATTCGCAGAAGTTATATAGTATCATCCGGGCATTGAGTTCCTGAAGGATCCCGTCATACTTGCTGCTATGCCAGTTAACAAGACCTATGGTGTATTTCAGCTCACGAAAGCTTGTTTCCTCGCTCCAGCGCATTCTGTAAAGCTTTTTAATCTCTTCTAAGGGGAAGTCTTCTTCCGAAAGATTTGTGGCAATGCAGATGTAGGTCCCATTATCAAGAAGAATACGAACAATACGGAATTCGATATCATAATATGTACAGTTTTCATCCAGGAAATCCAGATCGGTAGTCTGCTGAAGAATGGTATACGTATTGGGATCCCCAAGAGTTTCTTTTGTATGGCGTCTGGTAAGAGTGGTTTTTATATGGGTATCGAACTGACTGTCAGGTAGATCATAAGCGGAAAGAATGCCGTTACTGTTGATGTCTTTCATGCGAATAATGAATTTCATATTCTTTTGAATAAGATGAGCAAAGACATTGAAGCTTTCATATCCCCGGTCTGCCATTAAAATTGCCGGCACAGAATCGGGATAACGGTCAGTTATGGTATTCAGTGCAGCACGTTCATGAAGCTTCTTTTTTCCCTGAACCAGAAAATCACAGTAAGTATGGTTCATGATATCGTAAAGAGCATTGACGTGAATCGCATTGTAACCCTTTTCGCCTTCATGGATAAAAGTTCTTTCATCCTCTGGGTCTCGTGCTATATTGACATCGGAACCATCACATGCTAAAAGGCGATAGCCGTGATAGGGCTGATCAGAAAGTTCCCTGCACTGTTCCACAAAAATATGGAACAGAAAGCTCCATCCTTCCGGTTGGAGTTTGAAATGCTGCTGGGTAAAAGAAGATTTTGCAGGGGCTGCAAGTGAATGCTCAAAGAAATCCAGGATTTCATTTGAAACAGATTTACTCTGCATTTGAACCATAAATTGAATATAATCATGGAAAGAAAGTTTACGATTTCCTGTGAAATCAGCTTCCGGGTTTTGGCAGAACATGAAATGAAGTTCATCCAGTTCAGCAATGCAGTTTTCGAGTGTTGTTTTTAAGTCAGCTAAAAAGTTTTGAGTCATAGGGTGCCTCCTTGAAATGTGTTTATATTCAAGGCTTACACAACATATATTGCTTATCCTGTCAAGTGTTTTTTGAAAAAAATGAGGATAAAAACTAAAGAAAGAGAGAAGAAAAATGCAGTTATATCAGTTTGAAAAAATATACTCTCAAATGGAAAAAGAGTTTGGAAAAATCAGAAAAGGTGATGAGGAAACTTACAGTATGCTTCTTTTGCCGATGGAAAGTAATGCGTTAAAAATCCATCGAAAGTTTCCCGCTTCAAACAGCAGAAGAATGAAAGAGGCAATTGCCCTTGTATTGTTTGATATTAAATCAAGATGTACCGGAGAAAGTTTTGACACGGGAAACTTTCGCAATGAGGATAATGAACGGCTTGAAACTGCCCTGCTTATGGCATTTGATCCATACACGAATAGTGAAATAAAGGAGCTGCTTATTTCCAGAGGGAGGCAGCATGAGTTAGATTTAGAGAAAATGCAACAATACTATAAGATTCCGGTAATGTGTCTGCTAAGGATTAAGGCTTCGATAGATACTTGGGAAAAGAATGCTGGAACGAATGGATACTTCGATTTTATAGAGGGATACATGGGAACATCCATTACGGGAGATGAAATGAAATATTCGGTGATGATGCAAGATTTGTACTATTTATCGTATAGCCGTCGTCTAAACAGAGTGTGTTCAAATATTCAACAACACTCTGTTTAAATTGTCACGCAGGCTTAACTAAATGACATTGAGGAATTATTATTTGTGTTAAAGATTTGGAAAAACACAATAATTCAGTTAATAAATCTGAAAATATGCAGTAATAGAAGAGAAAGAAATGACAAAATCATGAAAAAAGCTACACTATATTTACTGATGATTTCTTTGATAGGAATGCTGGAAGTGCCTGTACATGCGGCAGATGTGTATGCGGATGAATCAACGGAGTTATATTCTTTTGATGAAGGAGCAATGTGCGATGATGATTTCGCAACGGAGTGTCAAGCAGACGTGAGCGATAAAAAACTACAGCAAGATTTTGAATCGGCCATGAAAGATGGAATTGGTCTGGGACTGGATGATTTTTTAGAAACTTCATATTCTGGAAACAGCACTGGCTCAACGCAGTCAGACAGTGAGGCCGAAGTATTAGAGGCAGATTTTGAAGCTGCTATGCAGGATGACAACATAAAACTATCAGAAGCAGGAATTGAATCCATGAATTTGATTTCCACTAATGACGACAATATAGACGCAGAATATGCCGCTGAAATTAATGAGTGGGAATCAAAGCCAATTTTAACAAGGGCTGCTTCGACAGTGAGCAGGGTAGAGTATGGACAGCAGTGGAGAATATACAGAAAAAGTGACAATGCAACGATGGTACAGTGGGTTTTAAGGGGACTGTTCTTATATAATGGCTAGCCAGTGTAAACAGACATCTATGAACTGATATAATAATGCATCTAATACTTTTACGGTTACTTCAAAGTCACACTATCCATCCGGAATGTATGCAGTGGGAAATTGCAAAGCGGTACAGAAAAAGGGTGGAAAATTGTATTCACATGTTCTCCGGATTGGGGTAACACCTACAGGAAAAGTAGTTAAGTAACAATGATGTTGGAAATGGCAGAAGTAAAAAATACCATTTAAGACCTGGAAGAGGATGCATGATTCTCTTCCTGTTTTGTCGAAAAAATCTTATTGCATAAGTATAATGAAAGCACTTATAATAAGAATATGAAAAGAAAGTGAATGAATGCAGGTGTTGAATTTAGACGAGAAAAATACAGAACGCATGGACGCCATTAACAAGTTTACGTTAATGGATGATACGTTTATGACACAGGTGTTTTCCAGTGATTTAGAGTGTACTGAGGAACTCTTGAAGATCATTTTAAAAAGAGATGATCTGACGGTAACGAAATCTGTTACACAGTTGACGATTGGAAATTTGTTTGGACGATCTGTCAGATTAGATATATACGCTAATGATTCCGAAGGAAAACAGTACGATATCGAGGTCCAACAGGATGATAGTGGGGCAGTACCAGAACGTGCCAGATTAAACAGCTCATTATTTGATACCAGACTTACAACATCAGGAAGTAAATATACAGAGATGCCAGAGACATATATCATATTTATAACGTCTAATGATGTGTTGGTAGGTGGACTTCCGATTTATACAATAGAAAGAACAGTACAGGAAACAGGGAAACTGTTTAATGATAAAGCACATATTGTATATGTAAATGGCTCTTACAGAGGAGATGATGAGGTTGGCTGGCTAATGCATGATTTTAACTGTGTTAATTATCACGAAATGCATAATGCAAAAATAGCTGCGAGAGTAAGATATTTTAAAGAGGAACCGAAAGGAGTGGCTGATATGTGCAAGACGATGCAGGTAATTGTAGATAGAGAACGTGATGAGGCAGAAGTAAGCAGAAGTAAAAAAATCGCATGGAATATGTGGAAAAATGGAGAGCATGATCTTGATAAAATTGCAGAGACCACATTGCTGTCCGTTGAGCAGGTACGAGAGGCTATTACACAAAAGAAAGCGTAAAATCTATTACAGAGGATGTTGCAGTTCAGGGTTCTTCCGATACTGAAGCGGCTGTCTGATGATATTTCTATTGCAGGTTATGATGGAATTGATATTGCGAAAATTCTGGAGCCAAAGCTCACCACCCTTTGTCAGGACACAGCGGCAATTGGCAGGATAGCTGCGGAGAAGCTGATCGATCTGATTGAGAATCCCAAGACTACGTTGATTGATCGTTTCTCAGTAGACGGAGCTTTGTTTAAGGGAGCGTCTGTGAAGAAAATAAAAAAATAAGATGTCTAAAAAAGCAGGATCCTGCTTCACATAAGTTATAAAAAATGATATAATTTATGAACTAAAATGTAAAAGTCAGAGGTTAATATGGATTATCAGAGTATTATAACTTTTTTTATGGAAATGGCAGGTACGGTTGCTTTTGCTGCTTCCGGGGCAATGGTAGGTGTAGAACGGAATATGGACATTTTCGGTGTGAGCGTACTGGGTGTAGTTACAGCTGTAGGCGGAGGTATGATCCGGGATATTGTGCTGGGGATTATTCCACCTAATGTGTTTACAAATCCGGTATATGCCTTGGTGGCTACCATTACTTCCTGTGTGGTTTTTCTGGTTTTTTACTGGAAACGGCAGCTTTTGGAAGGGCATATGCGGCTTACCTATGACAGAGTCATGTTGGTGATGGACTCTATCGGTTTAGGAATTTTTACGGTAGTGGGAGTGAATACAGGAATTCGCAGTGGATATATGGATAATGTGTTTCTCCTGGTATTTCTGGGAACGATTACCGGAGTAGGGGGAGGCCTGATGCGTGATATGATGGCAGGAGTACCGCCTTATATTTTTGTAAAGCATATTTATGCATGCGCATCTATTGTAGGAGCGGTTGTATGTGTGTACATGAATCGTTTTGTAGGAAATGTGGAAGCTATGATGGTAGCCTGTTTCGTAATCATACTGATTCGGTATCTGGCAGCACATTATCGCTGGAATCTGCCCAGATTGCATAATGGTAGTGAACAATAAAAAGGAGTCCGGAATAAATCCGGGCTCCTGACCTTATAGCAGGATATTTATTGATTGCTTATTTATTTTGTATCCTGGAGAGCGAGATAACCTTCTTCGCCTGTACGGATCTTAACGACATTTTCAATGTCATATACAAATACTTTACCATCACCAATCTGACCGGTATGGAGGACTGCCTTGGCAGTTTCAATAACCTTCTGTACAGGCACGAGACTTACAACAATCTCAATTTTGATCTTAGGAAGAAGATTCATTTCCATCTCAACACCACGATAGTAGGATGGAGCACCTTTCTGTACACCGCATCCGAGAACGTTCGTAATAGTGATACCTGTAACACCGATCTCATTCATTGCCTGCATAAATTCATCAAGCTTATTCTGACGGGTGATGATAACAACTTTTGTAAGCTTATGAACGCCTTCTTTCGGAAGTTCAGGAACTGATTCAGCAAGAGCAGAAGGTCTGGCTGTGACAACAGGAGCTTTTATGGAAGTTCCCATAGGAGTCGGAACACCAGCCATTGCGAAACCGTCATAAGCACTTGCAAGACCATGTTCTTTGGAGTCAAGACCTGCGATCTCTTCTTCAGCTGAAACACGAAGTCCGATTGTATGTTTGATTACCTGGAAGATAATTGTCATAGTAACAACAACCCATGCGATTGTGATGATCATACCTGTGAACTGAACACCAAATCCGTGGAAGCCGCCGCCTGTAAGAAGTCCTTTCCAGTCTGTGCCTGATCCATCGGAGAAAAGACCAACTGCAAGAGTACCGAAAGCACCGTTTAAACCATGAACACCGACAGCACCAACAGGGTCATCAATTTTCAGAACCTTGTCAATAAATTCAATACCAAATACTACGATAAAACCGGAAGCAATACCGATGATTGCTGCGGATGTAGGAGAAACTGTGTCGCATCCTGCTGTAATTGCTACAAGTCCTGCAAGAGAACCGTTCAGAGACATGGAAACATCCGGTTTTTTGTAACGTATCCATGTGATGATCATAACAGTTACAGTTGCAACAGCTGCTGCAAGGTTAGTAGTAACAAAGATTTTACCTGCACTTACGATTGCATCGCCTTCCATACTTACTGTGGAAGCACCGTTAAATCCGAACCAGCAGAACCAGAGGATAAATACACCTAAAGCACCAACTGTAAGGTTGTGTCCAGGGATAGCTTTTGATTTGCCGTCCTTTGTATATTTACCGATACGAGGTCCAAGGATGATGGCACCGATCAGAGCTGCCACACCACCTACCATATGTACTGCACAGGAACCTGCGAAATCGTGGAATCCCATCTGGCTGATAAATCCACCGCCCCAGATCCAGTGTCCGGATACCGGATATACAACAAGACTGATCATAAGGCTGTAGACGCAATAGGAAAGGAACTTGGTACGTTCTGCCATTGCACCGGAAACAATTGTTGCGGATGTTGCACAGAATACTGTCTGGAAGATTAAGAATGCCCAGAAAGGAACTCCGTCAGGAAGCATTCCTGAACCATAGTGTGCTTCTGTTGCAATACCACCGATCTTTCCGATAAATCCATTACCTGCACCGAACATCAGACCGAAGCCGACCAGCCAGAAGACCGGGGTTCCGATACAGAAGTCCATCAGGTTTTTCATAATAATGTTACCTGCGTTTTTGGCTCGTGTGAAGCCTGTTTCTACCATTGCGAATCCGGCCTGCATAAAGAAGACCAGCGCGGCGCCGACCAGCACCCATATTGTGTTTACTGCGGAAAATTCCATAATAATATTCCTCCCTCATAAAAATTTCCTCATATTTTATAAAATGCAAAAAGCGCAATGCCTGGAAATGTAGCCAGTTCATCGCGCTTTTGCGAATATAAAATCCATATTTATAGTGTATTGCATAACTGATGTAATAGAAAAGACATTTCGTATGACTGTATGCAATGCAGTTTAAAATCAAAATTATATGTAAAACAGGGGAATATCAAAATATCGTGTGATTAATGGATGAGGAAATCGATAATGAATTATGAAGTAGAGTTCATAAAGATATTCCCCTGTTATTACCTGTTAATTAAACGGAAAACAGAAGCTTGTCATATGTAGGATATGGAAGCAGTGCATCCGGGATCAGAGTTTCTGCTGCGTCTACAGATTTTCTGAGTTCATCCATATCAGAAAGAACAACTGTCTGGTATGCTTTTGCATTAGCCAGAGGATCTTCTGTAGCAAGTGCTTTGGCAGTATCTGCTTTTAAGGTCTCAAGACCTGTGGAAATCTCATCAGCAAGCTGTGACAGCTCTTTGATCAGTTTTCCTTCAGAAGCTGTGCTGACATCTGAAACAACTGATTTTTTAGCAACAGCAGTAGCTGCAACTTTGTCGATATATGCGAATACAGATGGAAGGAAATCCTTCTGTACCATTTCAACCATAGTATTGGACTCAATGTTAAGGATCTTGGAATAGGATTCCAGCCAGATCTCATAACGGGATTCAATTTCTTCTTTTGTGAAGATATGATATTTGGTAAAGAGTTCAATATTCTTGTCTGCGATCCACTGAGGAAGAGCATCCGGTGTGGATTTCAGGTTGAAGAGACCACGTTTCGTAGCTTCTTCGATCCATTCGTCTGTATAACCGTTTCCGTTAAAGATAACACGTTTATGATCAATAATTGTCTTCTTGATCAGTTCGTGGATTGCATCCTCCATCTTGTCTTCCGGTACATCCTTTAACTGTTCTGCAAACTGGTGAACACACTCAGCAACAGCAGTGTTTAAGATAATGTTCGGGTTTGCAACAGAAGCTTCGGAACCAAGCATACGGAATTCGAATTTGTTACCTGTAAATGCGAATGGTGAAGTACGGTTTCTGTCTGTATTGTCTTTTACGAAATGTGGAAGTACTTTTGCACCGATATCCATCTGGACTGCGCGGCTTCCTGCAAAATATTCGTCATTTTCGATAGATTTTAATACTTCTGTCAGTTCATCACCGAGGAATACGGATACAACAGCAGGCGGAGCCTCGTTTGCACCAAGACGGTGATCATTTCCTGCACTTGCTACAGAAATACGAAGTACATCTGCGTATTCATCAACTGCTTTGATAACAGCTGTCAGGAAAATCAGGAACTGTGTATTTTCAGCAGGCGTTTTTCCCGGATCAAGGATATTTACACCGGTATCTGTAATCATAGACCAGTTGTTGTGTTTACCACTTCCGTTGATTCCCTCAAATGGTTTCTCGTGAAGAAGGCATACAAGTCCGTGCTTGTCGGCAACTTTCTTCATTACTTCCATTGTTAACTGGTTGTGGTCAACTGCAACGTTTGTTGTATCGAATACAGGAGCCAGCTCGTGCTGTGCAGGAGCAACTTCGTTATGTTTTGTTTTGGCAGGAATACCAAGTTTCCAGAGCTCTACATCCAGGTCATGCATATAAGCTGCGACACGAGGTTTCAGAGCACCGAAGTAATGATCTTCCATTTCCTGGCCCTTAGGAGCAGGAGCACCGATCAGTGTGCGTCCGCAGAATACAAGGTCTTTTCTCTGTTTGTATAATTCCTTGTCTACCAGGAAGTATTCCTGTTCAGGACCTACAGTTGTATTTACGTGTTTGACATCTTTATTTCCTATTATATGGAGAAGGTTTGTAGCTTCTTTATCAAGTGTCTGCATGGAACGAAGGAGAGGAGTCTTTTTATCAAGAGCTTCTCCGCTGTAGGAGCAGAATGCTGTAGGAATGTAAAGGGTTCCGTCTTTGATGAATGCCGGTGATGTCGGATCCCATGCTGTATATCCTCTTGCCTCGAATGTGGCACGAAGACCGCCTGACGGGAAACTGGAAGCATCCGGCTCACCTTTTACAAGTTCTTTACCTGAGAAATCCATGATCACCTGACCATCTCCTGTAGGAGAAATGAAACTGTCATGTTTCTCTGCAGTTACGTTTGTCATTGGCTGGAACCAGTGAGTATAATGAGTGGCGCCGTTCTCGGTAGCCCATTCTTTCATTGCAACAGCAACGGAGTTGGCAACATCAAGTTCAAGGTGTGTACCGCTCTCGATTGTTTTCTTTAATGCTTTGTACATGTCTTTTGGCAGTTTACTTCTCATTACTTTGTCGTTGAAGACCAGGCTGCCGTACAGTTCAGGGATATTCTGTGCCATATAGGTACTCTCCTTTCGGTTTGCAATATTTTCTGAATATGTGTAGTGCCGCTGCAGACCACCATTGTGACTGCCTGCGGTTTTCGTCTCATAGAAAATTCCTCATCGAACATTTTCTATGAAACGAAAGTTTTATAAAACGAAAAAGGCGCCCTGGATGAGATCTCTGTAGATCTTTCCAAAGCGCCTTTGCTTTATGTGCTGTACTATAAACGAAATGAAAACAGATGTCAAGCACTTTTTTTGAAAAAATTCAGAAAAAATTTTTGAGATATGGCAAAAAAAGGATAGGTTGACAAATTTGTTTCTATTATTATAATTTGATTTTGGAACCCGTCAAACATAAGAAAACAATGTCAGCGGGTTTTGAAAGTAAAGTTAAAGTCAGACAAGAGAATACGATCGGAGGAAATCAGATGGCTGGAATAAAAGAAGAGTGCGGCGTCTTTGGAATTTATGATCTGGATGGCGGCAATGTAGTTCCGTCCATATATTATGGACTGACTTCCCTGCAGCACAGAGGACAGGAATCCTGCGGACTTGCAGTTTCTGATACTAAGGGAGAGCGTGGAAATGTGAAGTTTCATAAGGATCTGGGACTTGTAAGTGAGGTTCTCAGACAGGATGTTGTCCGTAAATATGAGGGAGATATTGGTATTGGTCATGTAAGATATTCCACAACAGGAGCTTCTGTTGCAGAGAATGCACAGCCCCTTGTTTTGTCTTATGTAAAGGGAACTCTTGCACTTGCACATAACGGAAATCTGGTTAATACACCGGAACTGAAATGGGAACTGATCCAGAATGGAGCGATTTTCCATACAACTACAGATTCAGAGGTTATTGCGTTCCATATCGCAAGAGAACGTGTGCATTCTAAAACAGTAGAAGAGGCAGTGCTAAAGACTGCAAAGAAGATCAAAGGTGCATATGGTCTGGTAGTTATGAGCCCGAGAAAACTGATCGCAGTCCGCGATCCATATGGACTGAAACCATTGTGTCTCGGTAAAAGAGGAAATGCTTATGTTATTGCTTCTGAGAGCTGTGCTCTGACATCTGTAAGTGCGGAATTTATCCGTGACATTGAGCCGGGTGAGATTCTTACGATCACAAAAGACGGACTGAAGTCAAATAAAGAGCTTGCGTCTGCTGCTGCAAAACGCGCGCATTGTGTGTTTGAGTATATATATTTTGCAAGACTTGACAGTACCATTGATGGGGTGAAGGTCTATGATGCCAGAATCCGCGGTGGTAAATCTCTTGCCAAGTCTTATCCTGTAGAGGCAGATCTTGTAACAGGTGTACCGGAGTCCGGACTCCCTGCTGCAAAGGGATACTCCGAAGCATCAGGAATCCCGTTTGCATTTGCGTTCTATAAAAACAGCTATATTGGAAGAACATTTATCAAACCGACTCAGGAAGAACGTGAGTCCAGCGTTCATCTGAAACTGAGTGTGCTGGAATCTGTTGTAAAAGATAAGAGGATTGTTCTGGTGGATGATTCTATTGTTCGTGGAACAACCATTGCAAACCTGATCCACATGTTAAAAGAGGCGGGAGCAAAGGAAGTGCACGTACGTATCAGTTCACCGCCATTTTTACATCCATGTTATTTCGGAACGGATGTGCCGTCAAATGATCAGCTCATTGCAGCCAGCCACAGCACGGAGGAAATCTGTAAAATGATCGGAGCAGATTCTCTTGGCTACATGCAGACAGATTATCTGGAAGGAATGGCGGGCGGTCTGCCCTTATGTAAGGCATGCTTCGATGGAAATTATCCGATGGAGATTCCGGATTATACAAATGCGGAGTTTGCAGATATTGTGAAGTGTTAAGTCGCAAAAATTCATAAAAAATGCAGAAACCTGTCGATGATATATGGAATCAATCTCACATAATGGTAAAACCAATATAGGATGAAGTCATACATAATGTATAAAATAATGCTGTGAAAACATATATAAACGAATAAAATGCACAATAGAACCCCTGCGCTTTATGAAAATTGGATAAATTTAAAAACTTGACAAATTCTGAAATGTGGAACATAATATGGGCGTCTGATAGAAAAAAACAAAGAATGTTTTCAGAAAGGGTGATCACGATGTCACAGAGTAAAATCAAGTTAAATGCAACCGAAGAGGTGCAGGAATTTGTGAATGCTGCAAGCAGATGTGATTTTGATATTGATGTTTATTACAACAGATTTTTAATTGATGCCAAATCAATCCTTGGTGTACTTAGTCTGGATCTGACCAGAGAACTGACAGTAGACTGCCACGGGGAGAGCCGGGAATTTGATCGTACATTGAAGAAATTTGCAGTTGCATAAATTTTGCATTTTTATAACCGAATAATTATTGCAGAGAAGACGGGTCTGGAAGATGAACTTCTACAGATTCGTTTTTTCTGTATTATGACTGTGTTCAGAGTAATTCCATAAAATATAACTGCTTCATAGTTTATCAGAAGGAACTTATTTGATTTGTTTTTGCTTAAAAACGGGAAATTCATTATTGACAAACGAAAAAAAATGTTTTATAGTATAGCATATTTTTAAAGAAAGCCAATTGAACATATTATTATAGAAGATATGATGATCTGACAAAGGCGTCAGATGCAGAATACCAGATGGGTCAAGTGCCCTCTGATAGCTGCATCTGACGCTTTTTTATTAACAAAGGATGATGGAGGAGGAAATCAAAATGGCAGTGAAATACGTATTTGTTACAGGAGGAGTTGTTTCCGGTCTTGGAAAGGGAATCACAGCTGCATCTCTGGGGCGTCTTCTGAAAGCGAGAGGATACCAGGTAACCATGCAGAAGTTTGATCCTTATATCAATATCGACCCCGGAACCATGAACCCGATTCAGCACGGAGAAGTTTTTGTAACAGACGATGGTACAGAGACAGACCTGGATCTGGGACATTATGAGAGATTCATTGATGAGAGTCTTGATAAAAATTCCAATGTGACAACCGGTAAGGTTTACTGGTCTGTTCTTCAGAAAGAACGTCACGGGGATTTCGGCGGGGGTACCGTACAGGTAATTCCTCATATTACAAATGAGATTAAGAGTCGTTTCTACCGCGCCAAATCACCGGAGGAAAACAAGATTGCCATTATCGAGGTGGGAGGAACAGTCGGTGATATTGAAAGCCAACCGTTCCTGGAAGCAATTCGTCAGTTCCAGCTCAATGTGGGACATGACAATGCAATCCTGATCCACGTAACATTAATTCCTTATTTAAAGGCATCTGAAGAACTGAAAACAAAACCTACACAGGCAAGCGTAAAGGAACTTCAGGGAATGGGAATTCAGCCGGATGTACTGGTGTGCAGAAGTGAACATGAGCTGACAGAGGACATTAAAGAAAAAATCGCTTTATTCTGCAACGTACCTGTATCACATGTACTTCAGAACCTGGATGTGGAATATTTATATGAAGCTCCTCTTGCAATGGAAAGAGAGAAGCTTGCAGATGTAGTTCTTTCAAGTCTCCGTCTGGAAAACAGAAAACCGGATTTAAGTGACTGGGAGGAAATGGTAGAAAGTCTGAGAAATCCGAATAAAACAGTAAAGATCGCAATTGTAGGAAAATATACACAGCTTCATGATGCATATCTCAGTGTAGTAGAGGCACTGAAACATGGCGGAATTTCCTGCAGAGCCAAGGTAGAGCTTGACTGGATCGATTCCGAAGAACTGACAGAGAAGAATCTGGATCAGCAGCTTCACAATGTAGATGGTATCCTGGTTCCGGGTGGTTTCGGGAACAGAGGTACAGAAGGAATGATCCTGGCAGCACAGTATGCAAGAGTACATAAGATTCCATATCTTGGAATCTGTCTGGGAATGCAGATGGCAATCGTAGAATTTGCCCGCCATGTACTTGGATACGAAGATGCAAACAGTATTGAACTGAATCCGGAGACAAAGCATCCGGTAATTGCATTAATGCCGGATCAGGAAGATATCGAAGATATCGGTGGAACCTTAAGACTTGGAAGTTATCCATGTATTCTTGCAGAAGGTTCCAGATCCTATGAACTCTTTGGCAAAAAAGAAATCCATGAGCGCCACAGACATCGTTATGAAGTAAACAATGCATTCCGTAAAGAACTTCAGGAGAAGGGAATGAATATCGTAGGAACTTCCCCTGATAATCATATCGTAGAGATGATCGAGATCGCAGGGCACCCGTTCTATGTAGGAACTCAGGCCCATCCGGAATTCAAATCCCGCCCGAATCATGCACATCCTTTATTCAGAGGATTTATTCAGGCGGCTGTCGATAAGAAAATAAGCGAAGAACAGCAGCAGAAATAGAAAGGATGAGGAGATTATGAAAGAAGTGAGAGAACAGCAGCAACAGCAAGGTATGTACAGGCCTGAATTTGAGCATGACAACTGTGGTATCGGAGCAGTTGTCAATATCAAAGGCAAGAAAACCCACGATACTGTTGCAAATGCATTAAAGATCGTAGAACATCTGGAACACCGCGCAGGTAAGGATGCAGAAGGCAAAACCGGTGACGGTGTAGGTATCCTTCTCCAGATTTCCCATAAATTTTTCAAGAAAGCCTGTAAGAAAGAGGGATTTGAGATTGGTGATGAGAGAGAATACGGCATTGCACAGTTTTTCTTCCCACAGCATGAGATTAAACGTGCACAGGCAAAGAAGATGTTTGAGATCATTCTTGAGAAAGAAGGTCTGGAACTTCTGGGGTGGCGTCAGGTTCCGGTATTTCCGGAAGTGCTTGGACACAAGGCAAGAGAATGTATGCCATGCATTATGCAGGCATTTATCAAAAAACCGGAAGATGTGGAAAAAGGTCTTCCATTTGACCGTATGCTCTACATTGCAAGACGTGAGTTTGAACAGAGTAATGATAATACTTATGTAGTTTCCATGAGCAGCCGTACCATCGTTTACAAAGGTATGTTCCTGGTTGGACAGCTTCGTACTTTCTTCGAAGATCTTCAGAACCCGGATTATGAATCTGCAATCGCATTAGTTCATTCCCGTTTCTCCACAAACACAGTTCCAAGCTGGGAGAAAGCACATCCTTATCGTTACATCGTTCATAATGGTGAGATTAATACTATTCGTGGTAATGCCGATAAGATGTTAGCCCGTGAGGAAAACATGGAATCTGATTATCTGAAGGATGAGATGATTAAGCTGACACCAGTTGTAGATCCAAACGGTTCTGACTCTGCAAGATTAGATAATACATTAGAATTCCTCTTAATGAGTGGAATGCCACTTCCTCTGGCAATGATGATCACGATTCCAGAACCTTGGGAAAATAACGAGGGCATGAGCAGAGAGAAGAGAGACTTCTATCAGTACTACGCAACCATGATGGAGCCATGGGATGGCCCGGCTTCCATTTTGTTCTCAGATGGCGATTTGGTTGGTGCCGTGCTTGACCGAAACGGTCTGCGTCCTTCCCGTTATTATATTACGGATGAGGATGAATTGATTCTTTCTTCCGAGGTCGGTGTTATGCCAATCAGTGAAGAACATGTCATTAAAAAGGACCGCTTAAGACCAGGTAAAATGCTTTTGGTTGATACGGTAAAAGGAGAATTGGTGGATGATGATGTTTTGAAAGAGACATATGCATCCCGCCGTCCGTATGGTGAGTGGTTAGACAGCAATCTGGTAGAATTAAAAGACATTCACATTCCGAACCACCGCGTGGAGCACTACAGCGATGAGGAGCGGAGAAAACTTCAGAAAGCATTCGGTTACACATATGAAGAAGTGAAAAATTCCATTCTTCCAATGGCTCAAAATGGTGGCGAGCCGATTGCAGCCATGGGACATGACACACCGCTTCCGATGCTTAGCAAACAGCCACA
>ERZ779762.1225-NODE-1225-length-14712-cov-1.898342_pt1 | contig 14712 bp, 9 predicted proteins | sample MGYA00511887_ERZ779762 | MGnify/ENA primary metagenome ERZ779762 (study PRJEB29588, sample SAMEA2163052) | human gut metagenome | biome: human gut; feature: human-associated habitat; material: faeces | place: Denmark | collected 2008/2010 ...
TGTAAGTCCCGCGTCTATCAGGACTGTAGTCTCCATGTATTTCTCAAGCGTGGCCTCGAACATCGTCTTGATGACCGGAATCGGAATATTCCTTATAACACCCTCGGCAATTCCGCGCTTCAGAAGCTCTATGGTATTATCCCACTGTTGCTCCATCATTACTCTCACCCGGGCAAATATCCGTGGATATGAATTCTCCAACTGGTATATCTGCCGCCAATCCAGCTCGCTGTAGCTGTCCGGCATGGCTATGAGAATCGCCTTTATCTTCTCCACCGTGGTCAGGCGGTCGTCATCCATGACCGCCTGTTCACTTCTCTTGATCTGCTCGTATATATATGTCGCCGTGTCAAAGAACAATGATTCCTTGTCCCTGACGACCTGATATATGGTTTTCTTGCTCACTCCAAGTCGTCTTGCCATATCGTCCATGGTGAATTTGAACCCTTTCTCCCGGAACTCCTCTATGGTCGCCTCATATATCCTCAATTTAAGCTGCTGCTGTGCTTCTCCGTCCATAACTCCCTCCTGTCCATCCGTGTCTGTCAGCTTCCTGTACATACTTCCCGCCCAGGAAACTCAGAAACTATTTTTAGTTTCCCCGTTTCCTTAATAATAACATTTCTTTGTAGATATTGCAACAATAAAAATGCGTTATCTCTATTTATGTATAATTTTTGCACAATCAACACAAATCTCAATTATTAGCTGGTAAATAATTTACAGAGTTCTGACACTCACAATTACATTTCTGCTCAGGCGTACCATCTGCCATATAGCAACAATAAAAAATACGGCATCTCCCAAAGCGGAAATGCCGTATAGTACATCATATATGTTCAGTTGGAATCGCGATTTTCCCAAAAATATTTCTAGATATAATATTTCTGTCTTTGTATCACTCCTATGGCTGCTCCACATCAAGCACATACAGCTCATGGAGTGCTCTCGTACAGGCTATATAGTGCGCATGTCTTGTGACCATTCTTCCGTCGTAGGTTCCGTCCGTCATGACGTACACTGCATCGAACTCCATTCCCTTTGCAAGGAACTTTGGAAGTACGACCACACCGCCCGCATAGACAACCGACTGATTGGTGATGAGCGTCACCTCGGTGTACTCGGAAAGCTGTTTGTACACTTCGTAGGCGTCTGCCTCGTCATTTGTCAGGATAGCTATGTTGTCGTAGGCGTCCATGTCTCCGTAGCTCAGCTTGTCATTTATGAACTCCACAGCTTCATCCAGTGACTCACACTGTATCTCCTCAGGCACCCTGCCGTGTCTCTCCACAGTGTTGCCGCCTACGCCCTCTCCGCCAAGTATACCGTTGCAGAACTCGGTGATCTCCGCCGTGGATCTGTACGACGCGAACAGCTCCTTGAGCTCATAGCCGCCCTGTCCGTTCCTCTTTGCAAATATCTTCGTCAGAACATCCACAACAGTCTCCTCAGGATCATAGAAGAGCACCTGATACCTGTCGCCGAGGATAGTCTTCTTGCAGCCAAACACCCTGTCTATCACCGCATACTGGAATATATTGTAATCCTGCATCTCATCTATGACGAGGTGCTTGATATTGTTGTAGGAATGACATCCGTAGAAATACACCTGCAGGTAAAGTATAGGAAGGATATCCTCATAGCATATCTTTCCATATTCATTTCTGTACTCCGATATACCCGGATATTTCTTCTCCATCTCCACCAGGAATCCAACATACAACTCAACCAGATTCCTCTCTGCAAATAAATTTACCATCTGCTTCTGTATCTGCCTTGCCAGATTACGCTTCTTCTCGTCCGGAAACTCCTTTGGTGAATTATCCTCCACCCTGTCCACTATGAAGTATGCTATGTTCTCGAATCTCTCATACACAGGTTTTCTTGCAAATCTTCCATTGAACATGGCAGCTATATCCTCGCCTGTATACTCCACCTTCTGATAGTGGAAATTTCTGAACTTTATACCTGACACATACCTGTCCAGATACTCATTGAAACTGTCGTAGAAAGAGATGGACGACTTGACCTTGATATTTCTCATCCTCTGGTTGTCCTGATCGCCGCTGTCTATAATGAACTCCGACTGATCCAGCTTGCTCTCATATTCCTCCTCTATGAAAAGAAGCTCCTCAAGCAGACTGTCAAATTCCTTCTCAGGCACACTGTTCTCCTCGAGCTCCGGGAGAACCTCTGATATATAATCGCCAAATATACTGTTTGGAGACAGTATCATGACATTGTCACTCTCAAGTGTCTTGTAGTTGTACAACAGCCACGCCAGTCTGTGCATGGCTATGACCGTCTTACCGCTTCCGGCGCGGCCGTCCACTATAAGGTTATACGCCGTGCGGTTTCTTATGATCGCATCCTGCTCCTTCTGTATGGTAGCCACCACATTTTTCATCTTCACACCACTGTTGCCGCCAAGGGCCTCCAGCAATATGGCGTCGTTGATGTTGGAGTCAGTATCCACCGCGTCTTTAAGTCTGCCATTTGACACCAGAAACTGTTTCTTCTCCACTATGTCTCCAGAAAACTCATCATCTTCCATGTCATCCACATGGACATTGTAGGATGCCGGTCCCTTTTCATAGGCATAATACATAGAGGATACAGGTGCTCTCCAGTCGTACACAAGCTGCTGCCCATTCATATCTGACTGATAACCGCTCATACCCACATATACCGGGAGATACTCTTCGTCATCTTTATATTTGAATACAAATTTGCCAAAGTACGGCACCTTCTTCTGGTGCTCATACACCTCCAGGCGCTTCGCAGCTCTTCTGAGGAATGCCTCATCATTGTTCACCGACTGCATGTTCTGCAGGAACTCCTCGTCGTCCATGTCTCCATGGCTGTCACGCATGTACTTCTTCTGTTCCTTTATATTGTCCTTTCCAAGCTCCATGGAGCCCTCAGTTATACTGATGCTGTAGTCGAGCTCCATCTCCACATTGTCAAAATAATCCTCTTCATCCTCCATCGTGGAGATCTTGTATTTTTCCAAATTCTTATTTTCTGCCATCTTATCTGCCTTTCACTATTTTACCTTTACGCGCTGTACACTGCTCCAGCCGCCATAAATGGTCTTGCCGCCAACTCTTCTGTAGGTTCTCATCCTCACATAATAATATTTTCCTGAGAACAGGGAGCTTATCCTGCGTCTGAGTTTTGTGGACTTATTTATCGTTGCCACCTTATATCTGTCAAATTTCGACGATGTACTGTACTGGATCTGATACCCGCTGACATACCTGACCTTGTTCCATGTTACATCCATCGTCTTTCTGGAATTTGATCTGACCGTTTTCGCCTTGCATCCCGGCATCCTGTACAACCTGACCCCCGCAGTATAATACGAGCTTGCAGAAGTACCCTTGAACGCCTTGACCGTGTATGTATAGTTTCTGTAATTAGTCACATTCTTATCGACAAATGTGAGCGTTCCCGCTGACAGCACCTTGTACTGCTTCCATCCGTTCTGCCCCGGTGCCTTGCGGTATATTTTGTATCCACTTGCGCCCTTTACTTTGTTCCAGGATACCTTCACGCCGGAATATGCATTCTTCACGTTGTACTTCGGCTGGGTAAGTCTGACCAGTGCCTTTGTAGCCGCCGGCTGTCCCTCGGCCGTGGCGTTCACGCCCCTCACCGCATATCTGTATCTGATTCCAGCCGCCGCAGTCTTGTCAGTGTATGTTCTGACTCCTGAACCTTTTATCTCAGCTATACATTTGTATGCGCTTGTCGCAGTTTTCCTGTATATCTTATACCCACTTGCATTATCTGCCGAAGTCCACGACAGTCTCAGTCCATCCTTCGCATTTCCAAGACTTTCCACCGCACAGGTTCCGACCTTTGTCTCCGGATGTTTTCCGCCAAATGTATTAGCAAAATAATCCGCCATGTATGGACAACCGTAACCGTAGTATTTATCCTTTCCCGCTGTTCCCAGATCCACGGAATATGATATCAGTCTGCTCTTCAACTGACTACTGTCAAGCTCCGGCTCCGCCATCTTCACATAGGCTGCTGCAGCCGATATGTGAGGTGCCGCCATGGATGTTCCTGTACTGACATGTCCGTGATCCGTTCCGGTCTTCCACGCCGATGTTATATAAGTTCCCGGAGCAGAAAAATCCACCGCATCACCATAGTAGGAATATGCATCGTCAAACTCCACCGTATCTGCAGCAATCCTGTCTGCTGTCTCCTCCGTTCCAGCCTTCTGCATAAGCCCCGACACTGTTATCACATCACTGCTGTCCGCAGGATATGACACACCTTCCACGTCGCTGATCTCCCAGTTGTTCACAGTGCTATTCGTATTGCCTGCTGCCACACACATGATGACGCCATCTTCTTTTGCACTTTTTAACAATTCGTCAAGCTTCGACCTGGTGTTGTCACTTGCATTTTTACCATAGAAGCAGAAGCTCATATTGATCACGTCCGCACCGCTGTCAAGCGCAGCCATGATTCCCTGCTGTACCGTTGACACTGTGGTTGCTCCCCGGCTTGTGAAACATTTGATGATCGTGAGCTGGACATTGTCCGGTGTCGCATCCGCTATTATACCCGCCACATGACTTCCATGTCCCATGTTGTCTCCGTAGTCGCTCCGGTCTTCGCCCTCGCAGCAGTTCATACTTCCTTCCTCATTTATCCTGCCTTCAAACAGAGTATCCGAGGAATTAACTCCGGTATCTATGACCGCCACATTTACCTTAGCATCCAGCTTGTACTCCGACACCTCTGCCTTCAGCCTGTCCATTCCCATGTACCTTGTGCCCCAGCTTACAGCCTTATATGTCTCCGATGCGGCAAGCATGGCATCAACGTTCCGCTGTGCAGCATACGAATTTGAATCCAAATCTGAATCCGCCAGCACATCTTCTGAATATATGACCTGATCAAGCATACATTTATCAGGCTCGTACTCTTCCTGAAGCCTTTCGTATGCCTGTTTCGTCGCTTCCTCGGTATCGTAGCCAAGCACATAGTAATCGTATTTGTCATAACAGATGACTGTTGTCGCGCCATAGGTCTCCGGCACTTCATCTGTATACAATATGATCCTGCGAAGACTGTATATGTCGGCTGACTCACAGCTGTACATTGCCGCTGCGTCGACATCCGCTCCTCTATCCATCACATCGGCAGAGTTTACCACATCAGCTTCGTCCATGGAATCTCTAAGCTCTGACACACTGGTTACGTATTCTACATTTTCATAATCCTGCGCGTACACCTTGGTATATGTGCCAGGCGCTGCCAGCCCACCTGCCAGCACCACACAGGCAATCAGGTACGACCACCTTTTCCTTCTCACCTATATTCCTCCTGTATATAAAAACAGCTCTTTAAACCACATAGTTATCTTTTAGTATAACATAAATGTGCCGCAGATGGTGAGTAATATCTGTAACCCAAAGCCTCCACAGCACATATTTTATATCAGAGGTATATAAACCTCTGACAACACAATACGGAGGTAAAGTAATGGCAACATTCACTAATCAGGCAACTCTGTCCTACAACGGAGGATCCACCAATTCCAATATCATAACTGGAGAAATCATTGAAGTCCTCACAGTCTCCAAGACGGCTGTGGTGGACACCTACAGAACACCGGATAAGATCACTTATGTGATAAGTCTCATCAACTCCGGAACTACCACACTCACAGGTCTGTCTCTCACGGATAATCTGGGAGCATATGCAGTGGGAAATACAACAGTATATCCTCTCACATATATTCCGGATTCCATCAGATACTACACCAATGGAACTCTGGTAGCCGCTCCGGCTGTCGGTGCTGCAGCTCCGCTGACACTCACTGGAATCTCCGTTCCAGCGGGCGGAAATGCTACTATTATATATGAGACAACAACAAATGAATTTACACCTAGAGGCAATGAGGATTCCGTGACCAACACTGTTACAGTAACCGGCGCAGGACTTACCAACGCAGTCACTGCAACTGAGTCGGTTTCCCCTGTTGCAGCTCCCGATCTCGCCATCACAAAGTCTGTGAGTCCTAGCATAGTTGCAGAGAATGGTCAGATCACTTACACCTTCCTTATAGAGAACTACGGCAACACCGAAGCATCCGCAGGTGACAACGTCATCATCACAGATACCTTCAATCCGATTCTCAACGGAATCACTGTGACCTACAATGGAAAGGCATGGACAGCACCGGACAACTACACCTACAATGAAGCAACAGGCGAGTTCGCAACAGTTGCCGGACAGATCACTGTTCCAGCGGCAACATTCACACAGAATACAGCCACGGGAGTCATCACCACAACTCCGGGAACGGCAACCGTGACTGTCACAGGAACCATCTAGCTGGCATGAGCCTGTCCGGGTCGACAACCTGACAGCTTTGGGAACATTTCCCACAAAATAGCAAAAAAAGAAAATTTTGTGCTCAAACTCCCAGATTCCCACTGAAAAGATACACGACTTCTAATCCATGTATCCTTTTCAGGGATTCGGGGGATTTACAGCACAAAATTTTCTCTTTTTTTCAATATAATACCTGAACACAGCTTGACACATCACTCCACATTCTTGAGCGCCTCGTCCATAGGAATCTTCTTTATCCTCTTCATCTGCAACAGTGAGATCACCAGATAGCAGGTAAAGCTGAGCACGAACATGAGTGGGAATATCCATGGCGCCATGTATATCGGCATCCATCCGCTTAGCATATCTATCAGCATTGCCCTGTATATCACCTTGATCGACAGGTAACTGAGCAGTATATCGAGCAGCGTCACCACCGCAACCATGACAGTTGTGGATGACAGATACAGCTTACTGATCTCCTTTGTGTCATATCCCAGTATCTTAACCATGGATATGGACACCGTGTTCTTCTCCACCATTAGTTTTGTGAGCAGATATACGAGAAGCATGAACATAACAAGTGAAAATACAACCACTATGTAGAACATACCTCCCATGGACTTGGTGAGCTGTCTGGACACCTTTATCATGTCATCCTTTGTGATCTCTGACACTACATGATCCTCTATATCGGTCAGCTTGTCATTCGAGAAATAGCCGGTGAAGTAATCCTCGTCCTTGTCAAATATTTCTCTGAAATCACCCTCTGTCACGAACACCGCAAGGGCTGCCGGATACACCACAGACCCCGTCACCTTGAGATCATATGTGTCATCAGTATAGCTCTCCTTGAGCTCAAGTTTGTCGCCATCAACTATCTCATATTTGTCTGCGTAGCTGTCAGATACCAGCACATCTCCGTCGTCCAGCTTAACCGGGAAATATTTACTGTCCGAGTGTATTCCATACACCATGATCTCATCATCTATATCTCCGGTCGTCCTTAGCGTCTTCATACAGTAGGTTTCCGCATTATTATTTGCCGTCTCCACCTGTGAATCCAGAACATACTGGTGGTCAGCTACCATATTATCCAATATGTCATTCTGATAGTGCTTCAGCATAGGATTCAACATAAGTCCGAACATCAGAAGAACCTGTGCGAAGTAAATTCCAAGAAGCATGACCACATATCCTGGAATGTTCTGAAGTATGACACGGGTCTTGAACCTTGTCATGAACTTCCAGTGAGGCAGCTTCACCGCCTTCTTTCTCTTTGACCTGCTGAGGTCATGCCTCAGAAACCTCAGTGGTGAGAGCTTCAGTTTGCTGTTTACCACTAACAGATTCACAGCGATCATGATTATAAGAGGTATGACTGTGGTGAGCACAAATGCATCGGCATTCCAATACGTCACATACTTAGTGAGGGAATAGCTTGCATAGTAAAGCTGTGCCCCCATATCCTTGAACACCGAATAGCCAAGCACGTTTCCCACCACCGATGCCACAAAAGTAACTATGACAGGAAGTGATATGTAATGAATAAGAAGCTCTCCCTTTGTGTATCCCGAGGCTCTCAGGGTTCCGATGACCGACGCCTCCTTTGTCAGCGTGTTGCTGATGGTCACCGCAAATATAAATGCAAGTATCACTATGACAATATATTCAAACCATTTCATCATATTTGTATCACTGCCAATATCATCCCCTGCAAAGTTGATCGCCTGGTTCTGATATCGTGGAATATAGTTCTCCATCGTAATACCATTCATGGCCGCCTGTGTATACACTGTCTCAAGGAGATCATCCGCAAGCTTCTTCTCATTACTATCATCCTCCGGCATTCCTTCATCGTACATCCATGAGTATGACCATGTCTTACTCTGTGCCGGAAGATCATCAAATTCCTCATTTGTCACAATGGCAATTCCGAATATCGTGGCGTCAAACATGGTGTCGTTGTTGTTCTGGAACATGGTGCTGTAGTCGGAGAATGCCACAAATCCGCACACGCTGTATACCTTGTCACCCGCTTTTATATCATCACCGATCTCTATATCGTTGTTCACCGCATACATTCTGTCAATGGCGATCTCATCAGTTTCTGCAGGAAATTCACCATCCATCAGACACATTTTATTTACATCGTGTCTTGGTGCAAATATCCTCAGTGTTCTTACCCCACCATCTGCAGCGTCATTTACAGAGTCCACCATATCATCTGTTGTCTCTGCATCGCTTTCCACATTACCACTATTGCCATCAGAGTCTGATCCGATCTTACTCATAGGCAGTTCATAATACGACATATCATAGAGCTTCACGCCCTCATCCTCTATATTGTCCTTCATATTGTCAGACGCCTCATCCGACAGATCAAAATGTCCATCCTCCACGTTGTATTTGTCAAATGTATTGTCGTAGGTTTTCTTCATGCTCTCACCTGCAACCATGAAGCCCGACACCATTCCCGTCGTTATGACCATGAACAGGAATATGACTATATATTTTCCAAGCTCTCCCTTCAGTTCCTTTGGAATTCTTCTCCACAATGGATTTCTCATAACAGATCCCCTTTCCTATTGAACGTCTACCCTGTCTGCCCAATTACCAGTCAAGCTCTACAGCGGATATCTTGTTCTCATTTACAATGTTGCGTCTTATCATGCCGTCCCTGAGCTTCACAGTCCGGTCCGCCATATTCTTGATGGCATCATTGTGGGTGACCATGATTATTGTGTTGCCATACTTCTGGTTCACATCCTCTATGAGCTTAAGTATCTCCTTGGAAGTGTTGTAGTCAAGGGCACCTGTCGGCTCATCACAGAGAAGTATATCAGGATTCTTCACGATTGCCCTTCCAATTGAGGTCCTCTGCTGCTGTCCACCCGACAGCTGATTTGGGAGCTTATGTCTGTGCTCATAAAGCCCCAGAGTCTTTAACAGATCATCTACATCAAAAGGATTATCACTAAGGTATGCTCCAACCTCCACATTCTCCTTTACATTGAGATTAGGTATGAGATTATACATCTGGAATACATAACCGAGATGCTTTCTCCTATATCTGGTCAGTGTCTTCTCATCCATATCCCCTGTCTTCTCTCCATCTATGGAGATATAACCGGAATCCGGGCTGTCGATCCCACCTATGATATTGAGCAGAGTTGACTTGCCAGACCCCGATGGGCCAAGCAGCACACAGAACTCGCCCTTTGCGACCTCAAAATCAATTCCTCTAAGTACCTCAGTTCGGTTCTCCCCTGAACCGAAGCTTTTCTTTATCCCACTGATCTTCAAAAAACTGTTGTCTCCCATGATTCTCTCCTTTTCCACATTTTATATTCTCCATAAACGCATCGCATAGCTCTCATGCCGTACGTTGATATTTAAACGCATGATTATATGTTCATATATTTATTAGCACATATGTAGGCTCTGTGTCAACTATATTAGTGATAAATAATATCAAGTATTCTTTTATACACATTTACAGGAGCATTTGGGGATATCCCAGAAAAAAGAGAAAACCACATTCACATCATATTGATCTGCCTGCTGTTTTCTCTTTTTTACATCTGATTCCACACATGTGGCGATCAGAATCTATATTCTCGTATCTCACAGTTCTTTATGCCAAATGCTGCGAATTCCTCATTTGTCATATCATTGAAATACGACTGTACTATTCTTGATATTCCATTGTGGGCAACCAGAAGATATGTCTTCCCGGAATCTTCCGACTCAGCCTTAAGCTCATCTAACAGATTGTACACCCTCTGACACAGATGAACCATGGTCTCTCCGCCCTCATAGTGATCCAGAAAATGCGTCTTCGCCTTGGCGAATATAGCGCCGTTTCTGGCTGTTCCCTCGTATTTGCCAAAACACTGCTCACGGAGTCTCTCCTCGGCTCTCATAGGAATTCCTGTTATCTCGGATATATGTCTTGCCGTCTCCGAAGCCCTGACCAGAGGCGAATACAGGATCTCATCTATGTGATAATCTCCATTCTTTATCATCTCACCAAGCTGCTCAGCCTGCTGATGTCCAAGCTCTGTGAGTTCAATATCCGTGGCTCCACATATCTTGTTTTCCACATTCCACACGGTCTGCCCATGGCGGGTGAAGAACAGTCTTGGGCCAAACTTCTCAACAAGCACTGCCTTTGCATCGTCATATCCCTGTGTTATCCTCTTCTCAACACCTTCAGGCGAAAAGTCAAGCATGCCATCTATGGCACCACCAAGAGGAATGGACGGATATATATGTATCATCTCTGCATCATCGTATCTGTCGGTCTTCCTCTCATCGAGATGCACCACGACAAATTTTCTGTAGCCCTCATCATAGAGAGGCTGTATTGGCACATTATCTCCCCCAAGGAAGAAGCCTCCATCATAATACTTTGTCTTGTCTATCGTCTCCATAGGGAATATGACCGGTATGGCTGAAGAAGCAAGAAGTATACGTTCTATCTCCTCTGGTTCCATGCCTGACAGCTGGAATCTCTCAGGAGTAGGCTTGCCCTCCACATTGAGACATGTAGCATAACAGCTCATGTCACTGTTCGACACACCATCAAGTACTGGTGAATTCTCCAGTATGTCCATAAGTCCTTCTCTGGAGAAGAAGCCATCCTTTATCCTCATGCCTTTTGCCACAGCATCCAGTCCTATGCACTCTATTGCACTCTGTATGACTGGATTGTCTATGGTCGTGAGCTTCTCCTTGATGGACTCAAACCATTTGTTCCTGTTGTCCTCGTCTATATCCTTGTTAGACAGTATCCTGTCGTTAGTTATGTCGTACCACATCTGTGTAGCCTTATCCAGATCGCCGCAAGCGTACAATGCCGCATTCAGTGCGCCTACCGAGCTTCCTGATACCGCCTTTATATCGATCACATCTCTGTACTCCTCAAGAGCCTTCCACACTCCGATCTCATACGGCCCCCACCGCCGCCGAGCACCAGACCGTATCCTTCCTTAACCGGCACATCCGGCTGCCCGTCCTGACCGCCCAGTTCCGTGTAATGTATCTGTTTCTTCTGCGATATAGTCTCCTCTATCGCCTTATGGAGCTCCCCGGCCTTTTCCTTTATCTCCTCTGTTCTCTCCTGAAGCTCCTGTATAACCTTTTCTTTATCCATATATTAATCCCCCTTACTATTCCATAATAAAGCTGCTCTATCCAATATTGTCATCTGATATATCCACCAATTATGATCATATGTGTGTTTCATTTTAACATGTCAGCAACTATACCCACAACCTTATACTCACTATATTCAGAAGCTTTACCATTTATAGAACATTTATTTACGCTTTATATATTATTTCTTTTATGAACATATTTCTTTAACATCCGATACACAGAATGTACACAGTACCATCTTATTATATATACAGATTGATGAGGACAGCAGATGTGCGACATGCCCAGGCAGCACCAGCGTATCTGCCGTCACTCAAACTATCAACAATCCAATTTATATAGATGGGAGGCCGGATACCTCACAAGTCCGGTCACAACACCTAAAACCTTCCTTTATAACTTTTATAAAAAAGACGGATATCAGACAATGAAACTTTTACCCATTTTCCATTTCTGACATCCGTCTTTTTGTATATATCAATTATTCTACAAGTATTTGTACAAGGCACTGCCACTCTCAGCCCTGCCAATCATGCTAAGTGCGGTCCTGTCTCATGGTGTACCACCATTTGAAAACTGCACTTCCAATGATGATCACATATCCTATAATGCTCAGCATGTCAGGGATCTGATCCAGGAATACAAATCCCAGTATAGCCGCAAATATGACCTGACTGTAGTCAAATACCGATATCTCCCTGGCTGGAGCCTTCTGGTATGCTGCGGTTATACTGAACTGTCCACCAGCCGCCGCAAGTCCGGCACAGAGCAGGCACACAATCTGCTGCCATGTCATAGGTGCGTGGTCCAATATGATAAATGGAAGCGTCACCAGACATGAGAATACAGAGAAACACATGACTATGACCGGTCCGCGCTCCCCCTGTTTGCCGAGCTTTCTCACGTAAGTGTAGGCGATTCCGGCTCCAAGGCCGCCCGCCACACCAACCATGGCATACAGAAAATCCATATGAAACGAAGGCTTCACAACGAACAAAGCACCTGTAAATGCCAATGCCACGGATGCCCACTCTATCTTATTTGCCTTCTCCTTGAGCACAAAGTACGATGCTATGATCGCAAAAAACGGAGACAGCTTGTTGAGGATATTTGCATCCGCTATGTTGAGCTTGTCGATTGCATAAAAATTGCAGATAAGCCCTGTCGTTCCACAAATACTTCTCGCCGCCAGCCCCGGCCAACTGCTCTTCTTTATCTTGAACTTCTCCTCAGTCCTCATGAGCATGGCAATGGCCACAACAGCGGCCACTGCATTTCTGAAAAATGCCTTCTGCATAGTTGGCAGATCTCCAGACAGTCTCACGAAGAAGGTCATCAGTGAGAAAAAGAACCCTGCCATGATTATGAACAGGATTCCCTTGTATTTATCTTTTATTACCAGTCTTTTTGCCATTTGATCAACTCCCGATAATGATAAAATGCCACCAGATCCCGCAGCACTTTATCTATTTGAAAGCATCATCCTTGAGCCCATGCTCATACAGATACTGCTCCCACAGACTGTAATACTGCGCCTGCAAATGTATGTCATCCCAGGTATAGTCCTTTACAAGACCACCCTTGCCATCGTCCACAACCGTATTCATATCCAGATAGAAAAGCTTTATTCCATCAGCATATGCAGCTATGGCACCATTCTTGTCATCGATATTGTCATTGTTCACAATATCGTGGCTTGCCGAATAGTCGCTGGATACATGCATGCAGCCCATCATAAAGATCACTGCGTCCGGCTGAAGCGCCTGTATCTGGGCCACCGCATCGATATATGTGGATGCGTATGTCCCCGTATCGTAACCCGCCTCATTTATGCCGAGCATGATGTATATCTTCCTGAATTGTTTGCTTTGCAGCAATTCCGTGAGTGTCTTGGTTCCATTTGCGGCTATCTTCTCCCCCATCAGTCCAAATGAAGTAAGGCCCTCCATATATGCAAATTCTGCATTGTCCAGTCCGGAATACAACGCCAGTCCTTCCACTCTGGAATCACCTATGAACAGAGCATCGTCAAAATAAGACTTGTCAACCTTTATATATGGGTACTGGGTCTCAAGAGCGATCTGTGTGAGATCTCTGTAGCAGCTATTTCTTGCCTTTCTCTTCTTAACCTTCTTGTATTGAGTCTGTCTTGTCACCGGAGCAGCCGAACCTCCTGTATCTATGGTTGCTTTTTCCGTAGTTGCCTTTTCGGTGGTCGCTTTCTCTGTAGACTTCTCTGTTGTCTTCTCCGTGGATGCATTCTCAGAAGTCTGCTTCTCCGTGGATTTCACCTCCGTTGTCTGCTCCTCTGCAGCCTCACTGCCCGTGGACTCCGACGTCAGCTCGCTCTTTCCCGGAGCATCCGTGCTTGTTGCGTCAGTTCCGGTTGCCACCCTCTCATCAAGCAGCACAGTCTGGGCCATAGGATGATGAAAGCTGACATCCCATTTGTACACGCCAAGCGCAGCTCCCACATAACCGCCTGCGGTAACTATCACGCCGGATATTATGAGTATCGAGAACAGTGGACAGCCTTTTATCATTTGCCATAATTTCTTCATCTGCCCACCTCCTAAAATCTAAAATAAAGGAATGGATTGGAGCCACCCTTTGCTATCTGATATACACAGAACCAGAACAGTGCGAGCATTATAAGCTTGCATACCCAGTTCTTGTAGAATTTCTCTATGAGCTTTCTAGGCCACGGTGTACAGAAGATCACGCAGATCAGCAGCAGCCACCAGTATGTGTGTCCCAGCATGATCAGCTTGTCCATGGCATGTGTGGTGACTGATCCCTCTATGTTCATGCCAAACATTCTCTTCAGGTACAGTCCCAGAAGCTTCAGATCAGATATGTTAAATATTGTCCATGATATCGGTATCAGGAAGAACATGTACACATGGCCAAGAACCTTCACCTTGTCAAATACCTTGCCAAGGAACAGCTTCTCCATGAGAAGGAACACGAACAGGAACAAGCCCCATATCAGGAAATTCCAGTCCGCACCATGCCACAATCCGGTAAGCAGCCACACTACCAGCAGATTCCGGATCATTTTCCCTTTGCTGCAACGACTGCCTCCCAGTGGGATATACACATAATCTCTGAACCAGCTTCCCAGCGTCATATGCCAGCGGCGCCAGAAATCTGTCATGGACACTGCCATATATGGATTGTTAAAGT
>ERZ779762.1231-NODE-1231-length-14686-cov-2.685599_pt1 | contig 14686 bp, 13 predicted proteins | sample MGYA00511887_ERZ779762 | MGnify/ENA primary metagenome ERZ779762 (study PRJEB29588, sample SAMEA2163052) | human gut metagenome | biome: human gut; feature: human-associated habitat; material: faeces | place: Denmark | collected 2008/2010 ...
CCCAAAATTAGCGCAGGAAGGGCACATAAAACCCCACCGATTTCCATAAATCCACCGTGTATTATCATTAGTATTGCAGCAATTTTGTGTTTTTTCATAAAATTCTATCTCTCCGTTTCTATCAATCAAATATTTCATTGTTAAAATCAGAATACAACTTACTTGGTTTGACCTTATTTCATCTTTTTTCAATTAGACCAAACATTTTACGCATCTCTATTGACCTAATATACAATTTTTAAATAAAAGTCAAATTTGTCTTCTTAATTTTATGACCAAAAATCATTATTCATAAATCGGATCAAATATTTAAGGATAACCTTTACTCTTTTTTTGACTTATATCACAAATTTCATGTTCAGATTAAAAATGACCCTAGAATTTTATGACTCAATTCGCGTTTTTTCATATAAGAGTCAATCGCAAGGGGGGATCACACATTATCGCAAAGCAAACCTCCACCTCAAAAACACCCCTCCCTGCAAACCAGCAGGCATCTCCCCTCTACGCTTCCTCCATCCACGCAAGTGCACACCGCACGGCGCGTTTTCATCCCGCTAATTTCCGCCTGCGCTGCTCTTCCGGCACATCTGCGTGAATACCTTCGACAACGCCCAGTTTTTACGGATGTCATCGATATCTTTCCAGTAGCCTACTGCAAGTCCTGCCAGATATGCCGCTCCTAACGCTGTTGTTTCTACGCATTTTGGGCGAAGTACATCCACATTCAGCATATCTGCTTGAAACTGCATCAGGAAATCATTGTTTGAGGCACCGATTTTACTAATCGCCTCTGTGGCGACAGACAGCTGGGACGCCCAGATTTCCATCGGGTCATGCTCAACCCAGCCGGCCTGAGGATAGATCTGTTCAAACTCTTTCTGCGCCATGCTGCATATATTTCCCTGCTTATCAAACAAAATACAACGGGAACTTGTCGTTCCCTGATCTAATGCTAACATATATTTTTTCGTCATTTATTTCCCCTCAATATCAATCACTACATATTCCGATTTACACCCTGTCTTAAACTTGATTGCCCAGTCTGAAATGCCGGAAGTGACGATAAAATTCGTCACATCGCGTGTTTCGAGACCATAAGTTTTGTCATTTTCGCCGGACCACTCTCCCACATAGTTGATTGGGAAAAATTGTCCACCATGCGTATGTCCGGACAATACCAGATCTACTTTGGCTGCCGCCTGATTGTCATAATCATGCGGCTGGTGATCCAACACAATGCTGTATTTCGACGCATCCAGATTCTCCGTCAATTTTTGCATACTCGCCCGCGAACCTCCCATTTGCTCTTCCGAGCGGTCCTGACGCCCGATCAGGTAAAAACGGTTATCGATCAATTCCACATCGTCCTGCAGCACATGAACTCCATTTTTTTCCAGTTCTTTTATCAGGTCGTCTCCATCATATCCGCGGTATTCCGGATCATAATATCCCTTGTCATGATTTCCGAACACAAAATATACCCCATACGTTGGATTCAGTTTTGATAACGCATGACAGGCATCGATCATATCCTGTTTGGAGGTATCATCATCGACAAAATCTCCGGTAATGACTACGACATCCGGATTCGTCTGCTGCATTTCCTCCACATATTTTTCAAGTCCTTTTCCGTCAAACGTCGTTCCCACATGAGAATCCGCAAACTGAACGACGCGCAATGTTCCGGTCTGTTTCTCCGTATGCAGTGTGTATGGCACTTTCCATACATGATTGGCAAGGAACCATCCACAGATCAGATAACCGGTCGTTAAAACGATAGCAAAAAGACCGGCAACTTCCTGTCTGCTCCATTTGGCAGGTTTGCCGGTCTTTTTGTGAAGGAGTCCGGTGACTCCATCACATAAAAGCCAGATGATGACAAGGTGGATCATACATATGAGGGCATCCATCATTCCCATGGTATACCAAAGTACACCAAACATCGCAAGAACCGGCACCAGACTTTCTAAGATTCGAAGCCATTTCCTGCCTTTTGATACCTTTTCCATAAAACGGAATTGAGAAATCCGTCTTGTTACATAGAAAAAAGAACCTAACACTACGAGAAACATTGCCAGCATAATAAAAAACCACATCTTTTGTCATCACCTCCGCTTTGTATCTTTAGGCACGAATACGTTTTACTAGTTCAGCTGCATCTTTCGTCATTTTTTCGATCTCGTCAAATTTACCTGCGCTTACGAGGTCGCCTTTTACCATCCAGCTTCCGCCACAGGCAAGAATACGGTCATATTTGAGGTATTCTTCTACATTGCCAAGGTTGATTCCACCGGTAGGCATAAATTTGAGTGTTGTGTAAGGAGCTGCTACTGCCTTGATCATTTTCAATCCGCCAGCTGGTTCTGCCGGGAAGAATTTTACAACATCAAGTCCCATCTCCAATGCTTTTTCCATCTCACTCGGTGTCTGTGTTCCCGGAGTAACCGGGATATTTTTATCGATGCAGTACTGAACTACCTTCGGGTTCAATCCGGGACTTACGATAAATTTAGCACCGGCTGCTACCGCACGGTCAACCTGCTCTGTCGTAAGAACGGTTCCAGCACCTACAAGCATCTCCGGGAATTTCTCCGTCATAATACGGATGGATTCTTCCGCGGCTTCTGTACGGAATGTCACCTCTGCACAAGGAAGTCCACCATTACACAAAGCTTTTGCCAATGGCTCTGCATCTTTTGCATCGTTCAAAACAACAACCGGTACGATACCGATTTTCTCAATTTTTTCTAATACTGCGTTCATACTATATTCTTCCTTTCTTCCGGTAATAACCGGGCATAAAAATCTTCAAACATATTTATTATACCATGTTTCCCTTGATTTTCAACCTTTCGAAAAAGATTTCGCCTTGCATTTTGTATATTTTTTTCATATTGGGAAATGATGATAAAAAAGCTATAAAGGAGTTATAAAATTATGCAATTAACAGAAAAAGAACAAAGCGTGATCAAAGAGCTTCAGACACAAGAAAAATCCTGCGTGGAAAAATACCGTTTTTATGAATCTTCCGCAAAAGATCCGGAACTGCAGAAATTATTTCATCAGATCGGAGACGAAGAACAGGAACATTTTGACTCTCTTGCTGACGTATTAAAGGGAAATGTTCCCAATGTAAAAGCACAGGAAAGCGGCACACAGGGCTACACCCCGTCCGTAACCTATGACAAAAATTGTAATTCCGAGGACAAAAAACACGATGCTTTTTTATGTACCGATTCCATCGCGACAGAAAAACTTGTGTCCTCCACGTACAACAATGACTTGTTCCAATTTGCCGCTTCAAACATCCGCAAATTATTAAATCACATTCAGACAGAAGAACAAAACCACGCAGAGATGATCTACAAATATAAAACCGCAAACAACATGGCTTAATTTATCCTATTAAAAGAGCAGCACAGGCGTGATCCCGTCACTTTCCTGTGCTGTCTTTTTTCTATAATACCTCTTCTTTTAATGTTTCTATGATCGAATCGTTGCGCAGTTTATACATAGCATAATACATCGATAATCCAACTAAGATAAACACGGCTGCAATGACAATAAGGTACGTTTTCCAAGGAACAAAAAATGGAATCGTCGCCGCATTGATACGTGTATTCATATTATAACATAAAAACAAACTAACCGGTATCGCTACAATAAGCGCCCGCTCTCCATAAAAGAAACTTTCCAGACAGATCATCTTGCGGAATCCTTTTGGCGTGATCCCTACCGATTTCAACATTGCAAATTCCTTTCGGCGTAGTGAAATTCCGGTAGAAATGGTATTGATAATATTGGCAATTGTGATCAGTGTGATCAATACAATGAACCCGTAAATAAACACCTGCATAATAAATATGACGGTATTCATCGTCTGAAATGCCTCTGCGTTATCAATGGCACCACCCTCTTTATAACCACCTTCTTCGATGATCTGCTGTATCTCTTCTGTCACTTTCTCATGCTGGCTCGTTATCACTCCGAGTTTCGCATTGTTCTTGTATTTCTTCACATAAGTGCTCTCCGGCATATAGACAGAAACAGCACCGCTGGCATTGAGGCGGCAGGAAACCAGATCCGGATCATAAGAAATAAAATTCTCTATTTCTACTCCTTCCTTCCCGTCTTCCGACACAAACTTTTTGTGCAGAATCTGATCCGTAAATACGTTTCCACCATCTTTCGTATGCTGTATATTGTTCATCAATAAGCCCTTACAGGTATCACCATAAAACGGAGCAGGATCAATATGATTTTTCCGGCACATCTCATCAAATGTCTCGCTGTCCAAAAGATTGATGTAAACAAAAGCCCGGTCTTTAAAGGCTTTCTGATAACCGGATGTCACCGTATCTCCCGAAAATACACATTTATCCTCTGCACCTCTGCTCGACATATCATAGATATAACATTTTCCGGAGACATTGAGCACCTCATCTACATCGTCTAACTGCTGTATTTTCTGCCTTATTTCTTCCTTATCTTTCTGTGAAACAAGTACCACGATCTGATGCGGCTGACTGTCCTGCATGCCATTGGATTCTATCAGCAACTGACAGAAATAGTTGATACACAAAAACAAAATAACGGAAAAACCGATGGATCTTGTGATAATTTTTGCTTTTCTGCTGTTTCTCTTTAGATTTTTATGCGCCAATTCTCCCTCGTAACCAAATATTTTACGGATATAAAACGGCGTACGGATTTTCTTTTTGCGGATGCGTATTTCTCCCGTCTGTCGTATCGCATCCATGGGTGAAATGGCTGAAGCCCGTCTCGCGGGAACAAGCGCGGATATCAACACCGTGATAAAACTAATGAGAGCGATCAGGCATACACTCCACCATGGAACAACCGTACACATAGAAAATGTGTCCTCTGTAACTCCCTGTACCATTCCGGTCGAAATGATCTTACCTCCAAGCAGATTCAGGGTGATCGATATTCCAATGATTCCAACCACAATGCCAAGAATGAATCCTGCCACAGTCTGCAAAAGCACTTCAAAATACACGGAATTTCGTTTCTGTCGTTTGGTTGCTCCTACACTTGCCAACATTCCGAGATAGCGTACTCTCTCCGAAAGCGACATGGCAAACGTATTGTAGATCAATACGATGGACGCTGCCATCACGATTGCCAGTGCAATTCCAATTACCGGAAGAAGGTTCTTGAATGTAGCACTGTTTTTATCCACTGCAAATTTTGTTTCCAAAAATGTAGTCTCATAATCCGTATTTTGCAGGTCATATTTTTTTACAATCTGTTTTAATTCTTTGAGTGAATTGTGGTCGATTTTTTTCAATGTAATAGAAACATCTGCATTTTCCTTCTTTTCTGCCTCACTCATTCCACGAATCATCTTAAATGAACTTGTCGGCACATTCTGATGCAGGATCGCAGTCACTTTTACGGACCGCTTTTCTCCTGCGGTAAATGTTTCTCCTGCAATGAAACTTCCGGTATATGGCATTTCCTGTCCATCTGACTCGACAGTTCTTTTTCCAAAATTTACCTCTATCGCATCGCCCGGTTTTATCTGAAACTTGTTTTGACTCAACACCTTTTCTTCTAATGCAATCTCGTTTTCATTTTTGGGAAGTTCTCCGTCATATTTGCAGGTGATAAGCTGCTTCATCGCTGTCGTATCCGCTGCCATGATATCACCCCGTCCGGTTCGCGGGCTCTTTGCGCCATCAAGCTGGAACGCATTTTCTTCCGGTAATGCCAGGCTGGCTCCTGCCATACTCACGCGGCTATCTTTTCTTAGTTCGGATAACTGTTTTGGCGATACATTTCCCGAGACAGACTGCCGGTTTCCATACGAGTACAGGCAGATTTCTCCTGTCATATCCAAAAAGGAAGCGAGACTTACAAATATCGCCGTGATCAAGGCTACAGCGGCAGCAATCCCCAGTGTGGTTACAATCGTCCGCCCCCGATTTGTCTTCATATGGCGGAGCGTTAATTTATTTACTATATTCATCGCTCTCTCCCCCATTTCTACAGTCTTTTACCAGTTTTCCATCTCGTATTTCAATGATGCGGTCGGCAGACAGTGCAATCTTTTCATCGTGTGTGATCATAATTACCGTCTGATGAAATTCTTTATTAAACATCCGAAGCAGCGAAATAATCTCTGCGCTGTTTTTACTATCCAGATTTCCGGTTGGCTCATCTGCCAGAAGAAGCGCCGGATTGTTCATCAACGCCCGCCCGATAGAGACTCTCTGCTGCTGTCCACCGGATAACTGATTCGGAAGATGTTTCAAACGGTCTTCCAGTCCCAGTCTCTCTACCAGATCGGTAAGCAGTCTCGGATCCGGCTTATTTCCGTCAAGCAAGAGCGGCAGGGTAAGATTTTCTTCCACCGTCAAAATGGGAATCAAATTATAAAATTGATAGATCAATCCGATCTGACGGCGGCGAAAGATCGCCAATGCCGTTTCATCCAGTGTAGAAATATCAGTCTGGTCTACGATGACCTGCCCGCCTGTCGGAACATCCACGCCGCCAAGAATATGCAAAAGTGTAGATTTTCCGGAACCGGAAGGGCCGATGATCGCGACAAATTCTCCCTGTTCTACTTCAAAAGAAACATCATCCAGCGCCTTTACGAGCGTGTTGCCTTTTCCATATGTCTTTGTTAAATTTTTAACTTGCAAAATATTCATTGTCATTCTCCTTTTCTTTCTGATAATTTAAGTGTAACATTGCATCCTTACATCTCCGTGAAAGAAAAATGACAATTTTGTCACACAATCATTTTATAAAACCGGATTTCAAATTCCGTTCCCTTTCCTACTTCACTTTTTACGAGTATTTTTCCCTCTTCTTTTTCCACAATGGCTTTTGACAATGCCAGTCCGATCCCCACACTGTCTTTTTTTGCCCGTTTGCCATTGTAAAACCGTTCAAATATGTGTGGCAGCTCGTCTTTTTCGATACCGCATCCATCATCGCGCAGGATCAGAGACTGATACAACGAGTAATCTTTCGTCTCCACATAAAGATGCCCTCCGTCGTCCATATGTTCCATACAATTTTTTACAATATTTCCGACTGCCTCGCACGTCCAGTTAAAATCTCCCCGGATCGTTCCTTCTAATTTCCCTTTTTCTACGCTGATATTTCTCAGATCCATTGTCAGTAAATACGGTTCTATACTTGCCTCCCAAACCTCTTCCAGAGCGATTTCGTCAGTATGAAATACAACCGTTCCGGCATCCAGTTTCGACAATCTCAGCAAATACGTGATCAGCCATTTCATTTTCTCTAACTGTTTGTCAAGGGTTTCCACAAACTGCTTCCGCTTTGTCTCTTCCTTCTCTCTTTCAAGCAGTTCGGTCATTACCATCATGGAAGTAAGGGGTGTTTTTAACTGATGAGAAATATTGGCAAGGGCATCTGCCAGATACACCTTGTCCTTTTCTAACATCGCATTCTGCGACCGAAGCAAGACAATTACTTTATATAAATTGTTTTTTAATATGGATATTTCCCCTTCCTCGTTGTCTGCGATATCAAGATCGTATTTACCGGCGCAGATCAAGGATAAATAGGTATTGAGCTGCTGTAATTTATCCCGTCGTTTCTTTATTTCCAGACTGTAAATAGCGATCAACAGAGCAGTAAATACAAAAAAGAGAACAGCACACAATGGATGGATCCATGCCATAAGTACAGTTCCCAAAATGGTAATTACACTGCCCAAAAAGATCATATGTTTCAGGCTTTTATCTTTCATTGTCGATTCGATACCCCCTTCCCCGAACCGTCTGGATATATTCCGGTTCGGCTGGATCTGTCTCAATTTTTCCGCGCAGTCTCTTGATGTATACGGTCAGCGTATTGTCATTGACAAAATTGCCCTCCACATCCCATATATTTTCGAGCAGCTGGTTTCGGCTCAGGATCATACCCTTATGATTCATCAAGATCAACAGCAGCCGGTATTCCATCGCGGTAAGTTCAATTTCTTTTCCATTTTTTTCCACTCGTCCTTCGTTCGTATAAATGCAAAGCTGTTTGTACCGCAAAACTCCGTCTGCCGTTTCTTTTGTATACCGGCGAAGGACACTTTTCATTCTGGCAAGCAGTTCTCTCACGCGGAAGGGTTTTGTGATATAATCATCCGCACCAAGTTCCAATCCCATCACGACATTGACCTCTTCTTCCATCACGGTCAGGATGATAACCGGAAAATCGCCTTTTTCTTTGATCTTCCGGCAGACATCGTAACCGCTTCCATCCGGCAGCGTAAGATCAAGGATATATAATGAAAAGGTGCGATCCGCCATCAAAAGCATCGCCTCTTTTACGGTAGAGACGCGTGTCACCTCATAGCCTTCCGGCTCAAGCGAATAGGTCAGTCCCATCGCGATCGCATCATCGTCTTCCAGTAAAAAAATGTCCATCGCCTGTCACTCCTTATTTGATCTTTGCCTTTTTTCCTACCCCTCCGGCACGCAGGATCTTCTTATAAGCGGCTTTCTGCTTCTTGGAAAATCCACCTTTTGGCAGTGTGATCTTTGCTTTTTTATAAATCCCCGCAAATGCCTTTTTCCCAACGCGTTTCATCGTCAGTTTTTTCGTCTTTATCACAATGGTTTTCAGTTTTTTACAATTATAAAACGCTTTTGCTTTGATCCTGCGGACATTTTTTCCGATTACCATTTTTGTAAGTTTTTTACATTTTGCAAAGGCATTGCTTTGTATCGAAATAACCGGATATTTCTTACCCTTTATCGTAATATAATCCGGAATGGTAATGGTCGTTTTCTGAGAATCAAAATTTGACACTTCGACCCCCTGCACTCCATCGACTACAGTTGTCGTATACGAGCTGGCACTTACCGCAACCTCTAAATCTTCGTCTTCTTCTGGAACTGCATTTTCTCCACGTTCATTCGGAGAATCACTCACACTAGGAGTGGTACCTTTTCCCGGCGTGGTATTTGTCGTTGGTTTTGGTGCTTCACTTGTCCCAGACGTGGCACTCGCACTTGGCGTCGGTACGGCGCTGGTTACCGGCGTGGCACTTGCTCTTGGCGCTACACTTGCTCTTGGTGCTACACTCGCGCTTGGCGCTACACTCGCACTTGGCGTTGGCACGGCGCTTGGCGCTGCACTGACACTTGGTGCTGGCGTTTCGCCGCCCCGGCTGCGATATGTATTGATGAGCCATGCCCCGGTCGCACCAAGATCTGCATTGGTAAAACCATTCACTTTATTGCATTCCGGCGAGAGCATCGAAGCACTTTCATTTTTCTTGCTGAGACTCCAGCAGCAGTAACTGATTCCATTTTCCTCAAAAAAATCGATCCAGCGGTCTGCTTCCTCGAGATCAAAACCGCCGTTTCCTGAGGCATCACAGACACCAAATTCCGTACAAAATACCGGTGTTCCTGCTTTCAGTGCGGTACGTACTTTTTCGCGAAGACTTTCCCCGTGGCTGCCCGAATAAAAATGAATCGTATACATCACGTTCGGATCAACGAGTTTTCCACCATTTGTCGCCACTTCATCGACATCCTGAGACCAGGTATTGGTTCCCACTACAATAATCGCATCCCGGTCATTGGCTCGTATCGTTTTTATCACATCTACCGCATAAGGACGGATCTGGTCCCACGGTGTTCCGGTAGGTTCATTGCAGATCTCATAGATGATATTACTCCGGTCTTTGTACTTTTTCGAATAGGTATCGAAAAATTGAATTGCTTCCGACTTTTTGTCATTTGGATTTTCCGCATGAACGTGCCAGTCAATGATCGCGTACATTCCAAGATCTGTCAGATTCGAAACGCCTTCCCGGATATGTTCATCCAGTTTGTCCTTAGCCCCATCGGTATAACCGCCCTGCGTTACATAACTGACAAGGCGCACCATATTAACGCCCCATTCATCGCGCAGATTCTGAAATGCGGTCTTATTTAAAAAGGTTTCACCATCGCCCCAATGCATTCCGTGGGTACTTGCCCCACGAAGAGTAAATGGCTGATTGTACTTATCCTTAACCTGCAGACCGTCCACATGAAGCGCGCCGTGTTTTCCATATGGAGTATCTTTATACGGTACATCTTTCGTCTGGCCGGTCAGCGTATAATTGCACTGGTAGCCGTCGATAAATGTTGCTCCGGAACCGACACTTCCTTCATTGCCGCCACCGGTACTCTGGCTGCCATATTCATAGGTAATCTCTGCGCCGGAAAAGGAAACCTGCGATGTAAATCCGAGTTTAAAATCTCCGTCTACCTTGTAAGTACTTCCTGCCGCTACTACTTTTCCGTTTCCCTGCCCTTTTACCACAAGTTTATCGTTTTTTACCGTTGCCTGACATCCAAAACTTTCGCTGTATTTTGAAAGGTCATTCACGGATAATGTCAGCTGCCAGTCGCGGATCGATTGGGAGGAATGATTTGTAACCGCCAGAGAATATTCGCACCAATGCCCATCCGGAAATAAATTTTCCGTTAGTGTGATCTCCACTTCCCTATTCTCCGAGGAAAAACTTTTTTCACTTTCCGCTTTTACTGATTCCGCCTGCCACGGACAGATTCCTGCCAGCAATGCAAACACCAACACATATCCCCATACTTTTCTTACCTTCTGTTTCATTTTCTTCTCCTCCTTGTTATTTTAATTCTTCGTACTCTTTTCTTGTAAAACGATGATATGTCAATCCGAAATCATCGTCTTCCACACAATAAACATACCGTTCTGTCGAATCCTTTTCAAAGTAAAATACGGAACCGAGTCCATCATGCACCATATTTTCCTGATGCAATACATCTCCCTTATCGTTTGCAAACTGCTGAAAGCAATTGGTAATATCTTCCATTTTACTGACAGGATTCTGAATCACTTTCAAAAACTTCTCCAGAAATTCCGGATCCGGTATCGTCTCTGCGATATGAATCACACCTTCTTCCGGAATTTCAATCCCATATCGCTCTTTTTCTTTCCAAAAATGCAGTCTGCCAAACAAATCTTCGTATTCTTTCTGAAACTCCGTCAACGTCTTCTCCAACTGTTCCGTGGAATCCGCTGGATTCAACTGCAATAATTCTTTTAACGATTGCAGTGGATAAAACAAGTCCATTTTTTCTTTTCTCACACCAATTTTACACTGCCATTCCTTTACGGTATCAACCATATGCTGTGCTAACTCATTCATCCTCTGTTCCTCCTTTACTGTTCAATAATCTGAAATGCACGCTGTAACTGCGTATCCTCTTTTTCGGTATCTGTATCCTTTTTCTCATATTCTATCGTCTCATCCGGAGTAATTCCCTTTTTATGAATGCACTCGCCATTCGGAAGATAGTATTTTGCTGTAGTCAATTTGATTCCACCGCCACACGAACGTTTCAAAGAAAAGACAGTCTGAACAATGCCTTTTCCAAAACTCTTTGTTCCGACCAGCGTAGCCGCTCCACGCGTTTTCAACGTTCCGGCAAACACTTCTGACGCGCTGGCACTGTTTTCATTGATCAAAACAACAATCGGTTTCTGATAACTTTCTTTGTCATCGGAATGATAAGTCTTATCGCCCTCTTTTTTGCTTTTTTCCGTGATCAGATCTCCTTTTGGCAACAACCGGTTTAGCATATTAATGGCAGATTCCAAAGAACCACCACCGTTATCCCGGAGATCGATCACAAGTCCCTTGATCTTTTCGTTACTATACTTATCTACAGCTTTGGAAAACTGATCATCCGTTTCATTATCAAATTCTGACACTTTAATATAACCGGTGTTCCCCATCTGTTTGTCTTCTACAGAGACAACTTTAACCGTTTCACAGACTACCTGTAAGGTAACCGTCTCCTGCTGCTTGTCATCTTTCGTACGAAGCACCTTGATCTCCACTGTTTTTCCCTCGTTGGCATCCACTTTTATCATAGAAACCACATCACTCATGGTTTTTCCGGTAAGATCCGTTCCATTTACTTCTTTAAAAATATCACCAGCCTGCATTCCTGCTCTTTGTGCCGGTCCGCCCTCTGTGATTTCTGCCACTTGAACATCTCCATTTTCAAGCTGTTTTAACGTAACTCCGATGCCAACGTATGAACCATCAATGCTCTTCATTACTTCATCGTATTCGCTCTGTGTATAATACGTAGAATATTTATCCCCCAGCGCAGCAACCATTCCTTTTGCTGCACCGTTAGCTAATTCTTCATCCGTGTAGTCTCCCTGGTAGTATGATTCAATACACTGTTCAATGTACTTATTCTTTGTATATGCCTGTGTTGCCGCATTTCCCGCCGGCAAAATACGAATGCCAAAAAAACGCAGTACTGACAACACACACAATGTAAATACGATACCACAGACTGCTCCTTGAAAAAAACTGCTTGATATAATCTTTTTTAATCGTTTCATTGTGATCTCTCCTATGCTTTTTTATTCTCGCAAAACAGCCTGAAACCGCAATTCGTTCAGGCTGTGTTATCAACTTTTAGATTATTGACTTACGTAATTCAATGGATTCACATAGTTACCATTTACCGTTACACCAAAATGAAGATGCGGGCCGGTAGACACACCGGTAGATCCGACATTTCCAATGACATCCCCCTGTTTCACCGTATCTCCGACTTTCACCGACAATTTCGAGCAGTGCATATACACCGTATATAAGCTGTTTCCGTGATAGATCATAATGTAATTTCCCGCACTGGAACTGTAAGTTGCCGTCACAACCTTTCCTGCTCCGGAAGCGATAATCGGGGTTCCGGAAGATACTGCGATGTCCAGTCCCTTATGATATGTGCTTGCTCCTTCTGTCGGACTGGTACGGGAACCAAATTTCGAAGAAATTCTTCCGGATACATTTAACGGCCAGCGCAGTTCGCCGGTATTTGCCGCATAAGAAGCATTCGATGCAGCCGGATCCGCACCATCGGTCGAAGTATTTCCACCGGATGCCTGCGCACTCTGCGGTGCCTTTTTTGCAGCTTCCGCTTCCTTTTTCTGAATCTCCTGCTGTTTTTGCAGTAATAAGGCTTCCACTTTCTGTTCCTGTTTTGCCACTTGTGCATTATATGTCTGTACCCGCTTATCGGTCACAGATATTGCGGAATTCAATTTTTTGACTTCATCTTTTTTACTTGTTTTCAGTTTTTTCAAAGAATCCTGATCAGCTACTGCTTCATCCTGAAGGCTACAGATTTCATCTACCTTTGCCTCCATCAGACTCTGAGAATGTTCAATCTCTGTCATACGTTTCGAATATTCTGCAAATACGTTGGCATCGTATTCCGAAATTTTCTGTACATACTCTGAGCGGCTCAAAAAATCAGCAAAACTGGATGCACTGAAAATAGCCTCTACATAACCTTCTTCCCCATTCTCATACATATATTTTATTCGCTTTTTCATGATTTCATACTGCTCATTTTGCTTTTCCTGAAGCTGTGAGCATTCTTCCTGAATCTTTGCCAATTCTTTTCGCGATGTTTCGATCTGTTTTTTCAGCCCGGATATTGTGTTCGAAATCTTTTCGATCTTTTTATCCACTTTCTTGATATATTTGAGGATATCACCCTTGCTGTCTTCCAGTTCTTTCAGATCTTTTTCAAGGCTTTCCAGACGGCTCTCCGCCTTCTTTTTCTCTTCTTCTGCCTGTCGGATCTGCTGGTCATAATCCGTCGTGCTTTCTTCTGCCTGTGCCGATGGCTGCTGCAATCCGGACAGACAATAGGCAAATACCAATGAGATTACAAAACTAATTGCAAGAATTTTTCGTTTCATTTCTGCCGTCCCCCTTTTAAATGTCCAAATGTTTACGCACCGTAAAGAAGCTGCCGATAAAGCCTACTCCGATTCCAATCAGAAGACACAGCGGAATCAATGCTTTGAATATTGTTCCTACCGGCAAAAAAGTCATCCAGCTTGATATCATATCAAATTTCGTCTTAATGTACTGTATAATAGAAGAATAACTGACCAAAAGGATGGCAAGCGGAATCACCGCTCCGATCAATCCGATCACGACACCTTCCACAATAAACGGCGCACGGATGAAAAAGTCCGATGCCCCCATCAGCCGCATGATTCCTATCTCTGCCCGGCGCACCGTAATTCCGGTAGAAATCGTGGATTGAATGAGGAAGATTGACACGGCAAGCAGGATTACAATGATCGCAATGGAAATATAACTTACCAGACGGCTTGCATTAGAAAGACTTTTTGCCGCATCTGCCGACTGTTTTACCAGCCGAACGCCGGCAATGCCCTTAATATACGCAGCCAGTTCATCCTGCTTTGAAATATCTTTTACGTAAACCTGATAAGAGGCAGAATCTGCCAATGGATTATCTCCCGCAAAACTGTCCACCAAATCCGGATTATCCTTAAAATTTTCTGCCGCAAATTCTTTCCATGCCTGCTCCGCTGACACAAATTCTATGTGATCCACTTCATCACGCAATTTTATGGCTTCACCGATCGAATCCATCTGTTCCTGTGAGGCTCCTTCGTCAAAAAAGACCGTGATTCCAACAGAACTTTCTACTTCTTTGATCATATGGCTGAAATTTCCAACAATAAAATAAAACAGGCCAAATAAAAACAGGCACGCTGCCATCGTACTGATGGATGCGATCGTAAACATCCTGTTTTTCCGCATGCTCTTTAATCCCTGCCGGATACTATATAAAAATAC
>ERZ779762.1245-NODE-1245-length-14539-cov-3.805648_pt1 | contig 14539 bp, 9 predicted proteins | sample MGYA00511887_ERZ779762 | MGnify/ENA primary metagenome ERZ779762 (study PRJEB29588, sample SAMEA2163052) | human gut metagenome | biome: human gut; feature: human-associated habitat; material: faeces | place: Denmark | collected 2008/2010 ...
CGCACTTCTTACAGCAAGAATCAATGACTTAAACCAGCACTTCAAGGCTAATCCTAAGGATCACCACTCAAATCGTGGTCTGTTAAAGATGGTTGGTCAGAGAAGAAACATGCTTGCTTACTTAAAGAGCAAAGACATTGAGCGTTACAGAAAGCTGATCGAGAGCCTTGGCTTAAGAAAATAATTTCTGCATCACAGATAAGAAAGACAGGTTGTTCCGATGTATGTTGGGATGACCTGTTTTTTTTTGACCTGTTTTTTTTGATTCAATCTTGTATTTGACATATGAGTATGCTAAACTTTAAGAGATTGCGGCATGGCAATTCGAGACTTCTACAAGCTGTATCTATAAGGTGCGTCTTGTAGTTGTTTCGAGCCTGCTGCGGTTAATAACAGAAAAACAGGAGAAAAGAAAATGAGCAAAGAATTCAAGACTTATTCTATGGACATTGCTGGCAAGACACTTCGTGTTGATATCGGCAGAGTAGCAGCACAGGCAAACGGCGCCGCATTTATGCATTATGGTGATACAACTGTATTATCAACAATTACTGCATCCGAGAAACCAAGAGACGGAATCGACTTCTTCCCATTAAGCGTTGAATATGAAGAGAAGATGTATGCAGTAGGAAAGATCCCAGGCGGATTCAACAAGAGAGAGGGAAAAGCATCTGAGAATGCAGTACTTACATCTCGTGTTATCGACCGTCCGATGCGTCCGTTATTCCCTAAGGATTACAGAAATGATGTTACATTAAACAACCTTGTTACATCTGTTGACCCTGAGTGCAGACCGGAGCTGGTTGCCATGCTTGGTTCTGCAATTGCAACAGCTATTTCAGATGTTCCATTCTGCGGACCATGTGCAATGACACAGGTTGGTATGATCGATGGAGAATTCATCATTAACCCATCCCAGAAACAGTGGGACGAGGGTGATCTGAAGCTTACAGTTGCATCTACAAGCACAAAGGTTATCATGATCGAGGCTGGTGCAAATGAGATCCCTGAGGACAAGATGATCGAAGCAATCTACAAGGCACATGATGTAAACCTTTCTATCATTGAATTCATCAACAAGATGGTAGAAGAAGTTGGTAAGCCAAAGCATGATTATGTAAGCTGTGCAATTCCGGAAGAATTATTTGCAGCTATGAAAGAGATCGTAACTCCTGCTGAGATGGAAGTTGCTGTATTTACAGACGAGAAGCAGGTAAGAGAAGAAAATATCAGACAGATCAGAGAGAAATTCGAAGAAGCATTTGCTGACAATGAAGAATGGCTTGCTCTGATTCCTGAAGCATTATATCAGTATCAGAAGAAGACAGTAAGAAAGATGATCTTAAAAGATCGTAAGAGACCGGATGGACGTGCGATCAACCAGATCAGACCACTTGCTGCAGAGGTTGATATCATCCCTAGAGTACATGGTTCTGCAATGTTCACTCGTGGACAGACACAGATCTGCGATATCGTAACTCTGGCTCCATTATCAGAGATCCAGAAGATCGATGGCTTAGATGAGAATGTAGTATCTAAGAGATATATGCATCATTATAATTTCCCATCATATTCTGTAGGTGAGACAAAGGTATCCAGAGGACCGGGACGTCGTGAGATCGGACATGGTGCACTTGCTGAGCGTGCATTACTTCCTGTATTACCATCTGTAGAAGAGTTCCCATATGCGATCCGTGCCGTATCCGAGACATTTGAGTCAAATGGTTCTACTTCCATGGCATCTACCTGTGCATCCTGTATGTCACTGATGGCTGCCGGTGTACCATTAAAGTCAATGGTTGCAGGTATTTCCTGTGGTCTGGTTACAGGCGATACAGATGATGATTATGTAGTATTAACAGATATTCAGGGTCTGGAAGATTTCTTCGGAGATATGGACTTCAAGGTAACAGGTACTTATAAGGGTATCACAGCAATCCAGATGGATATCAAGATCCACGGACTGACAAGACCGATTGTAGAAGAAGCTATCGCAAGAACAAGAGAAGCAAGATTATTCATTATGGATGGCGTTATGAGCAGTGCAATTCCTGCACCAAGAACACATGTTAATGAATTTGCTCCAAAGATCGTTCAGATCAAGATCGATCCTGATAAGATCGGTGAAGTAATCGGTCAGAGAGGAAAGACGATCAATACGATTATCGAGGAGACAGGCGTTAAGATCGATATCGATGATGACGGCAATGTATCTGTATGCGGTGTTGAGCAGGAGAGCATGGACAAGGCTATGAACATGATCAAGATGATCGTTGAGCCGCTTGTTGTTGGTGATGACTACAAGGGTAAGGTTGTTAAGATCCTTGACTGCGGTGCGATCGTTTCACTTGCACCAAACAAAGATGGTCTGATCCACATTTCAAAGCTTTCTGACAAGAGAGTTGCAAAGGTAGAAGACGTTGTAAATGTAGGCGACGATGTTGTTGTTAAGGTTATCAAGATCGATGAAAGAGCTGGACGTATCAGTCTCAGCTTAAAGGATGTTGAGAATAAATAAATAAATACAAAAATTATACGGGAGGGTATGTGTGTGAAATACGGACATTTTGATGAAACCAGAAAAGAATATGTAATAGACAGACCGGATACTCCTGCACCTTGGGCGAACTACCTTGGTTCGCCTGCCTATGGTGCGATCATCTCTAATAATGCAGGCGGTTACAGCTTTGAAAAGAGCGGTGCAAACGGAAGAATCATCCGTTACATCTTCAACAGCTTTGATCAACCTGGAAGATATGTATACTTAAGGGATGACGATACTTCAGATTTCTGGTCAGCATCCTGGCAGCCGGTAGGCAAGAGCCTGGATGAGTATAAGAGCGAGTGTCATCACGGAACTGCTTATACCAATATCATGGCAGATTATTCCGGTATCCATTCTGAGGTACTTTATTATGTACCGCTGGATAAGACACATGAGGTATGGAATGTAACTCTTACAAACAAATCCAATAAGACCAGACATCTGTCTGCGATCGGTTTCTGTGAATTTACAAACGACTGCAACTATGAGCAGGATCAGGTAAACTTACAGTATACCTTATTTATTTCAAGAACCTACTACAGAGATCAGAAAATCCTTCAGGTGATCAATGAGAATGTAGTGAATGATTCAGTGGATGGAAATGCTGTAAACAAGCGTTTCTTCGGACTTGCAGGCAGTGAAGTTGCTTCTTACTGTGGAGATAAAGAAGAATTCCTTGGTATGTATCACACATATGCTGATCCGATTGCTGTTATCAATGGTGACTGTGGTAATAAATTAAATTATAACGAGAATTCCTGTGGTGCACTTCAGACAAAGATCACACTTGAGCCGGGCGAATCAAAGACATTTTCATTTATTCTTGGCATGAAGGATGAAGCTACAGCAAATGAGATCATGAAAGCCTATGAAGATGAGAAGACCTGCGCTGCAGAGCTTCAGGAGCTGATCGATTACTGGCATGGCAAGTTAGATAACTTCCAGGTTAAGACACCGAGCGAGTCATTTAACAACATGATCAATACATGGAATTCTTATCAGTGCTTTATGACCTTTATCTGGTCAAGAGCTGCATCCTTTACATACTGTGGTCTGAGAAACGGTTATGGCTACAGAGATACCGTACAGGATATTCAGGGTATCATCCATCTTGCACCGGAAATGGCACTGGAAAAGATTCGTTTCATGTTATCCGCTCAGGTAGATAATGGTGGCGGACTTCCGCTGGTTAAGTACACACACAACCCTGGTCATGAGGATACACCAGATGATCCATCTTATGTAAAAGAGACCGGACATCCTGCATATCGTGCAGATGATGCATTATGGTTATTCCCGACCATTTACAAATATATCGCAGAGTCAGGTAATATCGGTTTTATAGATGAGGTTATCCCATTTGCAAATAAGGATGAAGGAACCGTATACGAGCATTTGAAGAGAGCAATCGACTTCTCTATGAATCGTCTGGGTGACAATGGAATGCCTGCAGGACTTCATGCGGACTGGAACGACTGCTTAAGACTTGGCAAGCGTGGAGAGTCTACATTTGTAGCAATGCAGCTTTATTATGCAATGACTGTAATTAAGTATTTTGCAGAGTTAAAAGATGATGCAGATTATATTGACTATATCAATGAGATCCAGTATAAGATGGGTAACACCATTCAGGAGAAGTGCTGGGAGGATGACCGTTATATCCGTGGATATAAAGAGGGCGGTATGGTGATCGGTTCCAAGAATGATCCTGAAGCAAGCATGTGGCTGAACCCTCAGTCATGGGCAGTTATCAGTGGCCTTGCTACCAGAGAACAGAGCGAGCTTGCATTGGAATCTGTTCACAGAGAATTAAATACACCATATGGTGTCAGACTGATGTTCCCGCCATATAAGGAGCATGCGTTTGACGGAGCGTTAATGCTTCTGTTCAATGCAGGAACAAAGGAGAATGCAGGTATCTTTTCACAGCCACAGGGCTGGATCATCCTTGCTGAAGCATTGATGGGACATGGTAATCGTGCATTTGAATACTTTGACGAGAGTTCACCGGCATCTATGAATGATAAGGCCGAGGTTCGTAAGTTAGAGCCTTACTGCCATGGTCAGTTCACGGAGTCAGTTGGAAGTCCTTATGAAGGCCGTTCCCATGTTCACTGGCTGACAGGAACAGCATCTACCTGTATGGTTGGATGTGTTGAAGGTATCATGGGTATGCGTCCTGATTTCTATGGAATTAAGATCGCGCCTGCAGTACCATCTGACTGGAAAGAGTTCGATATCACAAAGAACTATCGTGGTAAGAAGTTAAATATTCATGTTACAAATCCGGATGGACATGAAAGTGGCTGCCAGAGCATGACTGTAAATGGAAAGGTAATGGAAGATAACTACATTCGGTTTGATGAACTGGATAATGTAAATGAGATTACACTCGTTATGTAATTTATGAATAATTTCATATAAAGTATCAAACAATAGGCAGGAAGAAATGAAAAAATCTTCCTGCCTGTTATTTTTTTGCAAAAAAGTTATGGTTGAATGGAAAAGCAAAAATGATATTCGATTTATACAGGCGGAACATTTCTGACTATAAGAAAGGAAGTCGTTTATATGGATCAGGAATTAAAAAGACAGGAACTTATTGTAGAAAATGGTCAGATCATCATAAACGGAAACAAAGAAAAATATAATATATTGTTACTTGATATCATCGGGGAGATTGAGGGGCATGTCAGTCTGCCATCTGATACCAAGACTACAAAATATGAGCATGTATTGCCGGAGCTTGCGGTTGTTCAGGATGATGAGAGCATCAAAGGTGTACTCGTATTATTAAATACAGTAGGCGGGGATGTAGAAGCTGGTCTTGCAATAGCAGAGATGCTGGCATCGATCAGCAAACCGGTTGTTACACTGGTGCTTGGAGGAAGTCATTCGATCGGTGTGCCGCTTGCGGTATCGGGTGATGTATCATTTATCGTACCGACAGCAACAATGGTCGTACATCCTCTCAGAGTGTCTGATACCGTATTAGGTGTGAGACAAAATTACGAATATATCGAACGGATGCAGGATCGAATCATACAGTTTACGTCCTGCCATTCCAAGATCGATGAAGACTCATTAAGATCGATCATGTTCAATACACAGGAATTATCCAAAGATATCGGTTCGGTTCTCGTCGGAAAAGAAGCAGTCAAATGCGGCATTATTGACCGGATAGGAGGAGTATCGGATGCATTAAACATACTCTATGACTTGATAAATTGATGGAATGATAGTAAAATAGGCTGATGGTTCGTTTTTTTACGGCTTTTGGCCAGTACATAGAAAAACGGTATAGATAGAGAAAAATAATAAAACAGTGCTGGTTCATACAGCAGATCGGAGCAATTATGTCACTATTAGAATCAATCATTATGGGAATCATTCAGGGAGCAACCGAGTTTCTTCCCGTCAGCAGCTCAGGACATCTCGCAATTTTTAAGAACATGTTTCATGTAAATACAGATACAGGTATCATGTTTGATATTCTACTTCATTTTGGTACGTTGGTTGCCATCTTTATTGTGTATTGGAAGGATATTGTTGAACTGATTGTAGAAGGATTTACTATTATCGGTCTTGCCTGCTGCAATGTAGGGAGATTTTTTGCAAATCTGTTTTCCAAGGAGAAGAAACCATATCGTAAGATCATTGAAACGGAATACCGTAAATTTGTAATGCTTGTTATTTTATCAACACTTGTAACTATGGTGATCGCACTTCCGTTTGAGAGCAAGATTGAAAATGCCGGAAATACTTTATTAGTTCCGGGATTTTGTCTCTGTATCACATCTGTGATCTTATTTATTGCTGATCGTGTTCAGAAGGGTAATAAAGGACCTGCAGAGGCTACATATAAGAATTCGTTATTTATCGGTCTGGCGCAGGGTATTGCAACTCTTCCCGGTATTTCCAGATCGGGTTCTACGATTACAGCAGGTCTGGCATGTGGATTCAACAGAGAATTTGCAGTAAAATATTCATTCATCATGTCGATTCCGACAATCCTTGGAGCATGTATTCTTCAGATTCCGGATCTGGCAGGAGCAAGTCTTACCGGGTCAGAGATCCTGAATTATGTGAGCGGTATGATCGTTGCGGGCGTTGTAGGCTTCCTTTGTATCAAAGTGATGCTGAAATCAGTAAAGAACAATAAATTCAAAGGATATTCCATCTATTGTTTATGCGCAGGTGTGATATCTGTTGTTTATTATTTTGTACGTTAATTTAAGTAAGTAAGTGGGAGAAGAAAATGGCTGAAACCAGAAAGAAAAACGGGACGGGAAAGAAAAATAGTACAGCTAAAAAGTCAAATACAGTATCAAACCCCAATACATCAAAAAAGCAGATGGAACAGCAGATAGAAGAAGATAACAGGGAAGTACGTCTGGAAGTAATCCTTTTAGTCATTCTTGCTTTTTCCATATTTTTGATGATCGCTAACTTTGGCAAATGTGGAAAGGTCGGCGATGCAATATCCGGGTTTCTGTTTGGGGTGATCGGATTTGCTGAGTACATATTCCCGGTGTATCTTTTTATATCATCGGCATTTGTTATTTCCAATTTGGGCAATAAAAAGGTCAGAAATGAAGTAATCTATATCGGTGTGGTTCTGATGATCATATCGATGATCAGCCAGATGATCTTCACAACTGATTATTTATCGGTAAAACAGTTATATCTGGATGGATATAAGGAGCATATGGGCGGTGGAATTATCTGTGGCGGTCTGTTCTTTATCTTCCGGAATACGATCGGTATTGTGGGTGTAACATTGGTAATTATACTTGGTGCGCTTGTTATGTTTGTTCTGATCACAGGAATCTCTGTGATTGATACCTTTAAGAATCTGATCAACAGTTTTTACAGGGAAGAAGAGTATGAAGAACCGGAGCAGGAACACAGACCGGTCAAGAAGAATAAGAAAAAGTCTGCAAATAATCAGGTAAGGCTTGAGAATCTGAAAGTCTATGAAAGCGATGAAAAGCATAAGGGTAAAACGAAAGACTTCTTTGAGAATGAGGATGAGATCCATGAAATAAATGTACCGGATGACGATTTCCTTACATTCAATAATGATGTAGAGAAGATTGTACTTCATGATGAAAGAGAAGAACAGATACCGGTATCGTTTGCGAAGAAAACGTCGGTTACAAAGAGCAGGAGAAAATCAGAACCTGCTCCTGTAGAAACGGCAGCCGGTGTTTCGTCGGCAGTTCCTATGGGTGATACACAGGAGATTCCTGTTCAGCAGACAAAAGACATCTTTGATGCAGAATTTGAGGATGAAGAAGATGTTCTTTCCGGTGCGATCAATGGAAATGAGCATCCGGAGGTTGTCAGTGTGATACCGGATGATTATGATCCGGATATGGATTCTGCGTTTTCCAGTGTGACAGGAAAGACAGAGAACTCTCAGACGGTGAAGAAGCATGCACCGGCGGCAGACAAGCCCGGACAGAAGAACTATAAAGAGGGAGCAAAGTATAAATTTCCGGGATCCAATCTTCTGGCACAGCCGCCGAAGAATCACAATGCGAACCGGGATGCACAGGTACGTTCTACAGCGATCAAGTTGAAGAATACATTGGAAAACTTTGGTGTTAATGTTACGATCACAAATTATAGCTGCGGACCGGCGGTTACCCGGTTTGAAATGCAACCGGAGCAGGGCGTTAAGGTCAGTAAGATCCTTGGTCTTGCCGATGATATCAAGTTAAATCTTGCAGCCGCGGATATTCGTATCGAAGCTCCGATCCCCGGCAAGGCAGCGATCGGAATCGAAGTACCAAACAAAGAAAATTCAATTGTTGCATTTCGCGAACTGGTGGAATCGAATAATTTCAAGAATTCCAAATCCAACATCGCATTTGCAGTCGGTAAAGATATCAGTGGACAGGTTATTGTTACGGATATAGCCAAGATGCCGCATCTGCTGATCGCCGGCGCCACAGGCTCCGGTAAATCGGTCTGTATCAATACGCTGATAATGAGTATCTTATATAAGGCAAAACCGGAAGAAGTAAAACTGATCATGATCGATCCGAAGATGGTAGAGCTTGCCTGTTATAATGGCATTCCACATCTGCTGATCCCGGTTGTAACCGATCCGAAGAAGGCATCCGGTGCACTGAACTGGGCGGTAGAGGAAATGACCAGAAGATATCAGATGTTTGCAGAATGTGGAGTCAGAAATATACAGGGATATAATGACAAAGTAGAACAGGCACTTGCTTCCGGATCAGTAGATGATGAGAAACTTAAGAAAATGCCGACGATCGTTGTGATTGTGGACGAGCTTGCCGACCTGATGATGGTTGCTCACGGAGAAGTGGAAGACGCGATTGTCCGTTTGTCACAGCTTGCCAGAGCGGCAGGTATCCATCTGGTTATAGCAACTCAGCGTCCATCGGTAGATGTTATTACCGGTCTGATCAAGGCAAATGTTCCATCGAGAATTGCATTCGCTGTATCATCCGGTGTAGATTCCAGAACCATCTTAGATATGAATGGTGCAGAGAAGCTTCTCGGTAAGGGTGATATGTTATTTTATCCGACCGGTTATCCAAAACCGGTTCGTGTACAGGGAGCTTTTGTTTCTGATGAAGAAGTGTCAGCCGTTGTGGAGTATCTGAAGAAACAGAACGGTGTCGGAACTTATGATGATGATATATCTAAGTCTATTACACAGACCGGAGCGGCCGGTGCACCCGGTATGAGCGGTGGAAGTGATAAGGATGATTATTTTGTAGAAGCCGGACGCTTTATCATTGATAAAGAAAAGGCCTCGATCGGAATGCTGCAGCGTGCGTTTAAGATCGGCTTTAACCGTGCGGCACGTATCATGGATCAGCTTGCAGGTGCCGGGGTTGTAGGTCCGGAGGAGGGCACAAAGGCAAGAAAGATACTTATGACGCAGGAAGAATTTGACGAATATATAGATAATAATTTATAATACAGATTCAAATGATATTTATACAGGGAAAATGCCGGTGAAGGGATATAGCGTGCATAGGCAGATTTTACCTGCTATAGGATAAAATTACACTCAGGGAGGACATATTAAATGTTAAACGACATCGAAATTGCACAGCAGGCAGAGATGAAGAATATAAAGGAGGTTGCAGCAAAGCTTGACATCAAAGAAGATGATATCGAGATGTATGGCAAATATAAAGCAAAGTTGTCAGATGAGCTGATCGCTTCCGTACAGAAAAATGAGAATGGTAAGCTGATCTTAGTTACAGCGATCAATCCGACTCCTGCAGGAGAGGGCAAGACAACGATCACAGTCGGACTTGGTGAAGCTATGGGCAGACTGAACAAGAAAGCGGTTATCGCACTTCGTGAACCATCACTTGGTCCGTGCTTTGGTATCAAGGGCGGTGCTGCCGGCGGCGGATATGCACAGGTAGTACCGATGGAGGAGCTGAATCTTCATTTTACTGGTGATTTCCATGCGATCACATCTGCAAACAATCTGCTTGCAGCAATGATGGATAACCATATTCATCAGGGAAATGCACTCGGCATTGATGTGAACCGTATCGTATTTAAAAGATGTATGGATATGAATGACCGTGCGCTGCGTCATACCGTGATCGGACTTGGAAAGCGTGTAGATGGTGTGCCAAGAGAAGATGGCTTCGTGATCACGGTTGCATCAGAGATCATGGCGATCCTTTGTCTGGCAGCGGATTTCAATGACCTGAAGGAAAGACTTGGCAGGATCATTGTTGCTTATAATTATCAGAACGAGCCTGTAACAGCAAAGGATCTGAAAGCGGTTGGTGCTATGGCTGCACTCTTAAAGGATGCCATCAAGCCGAATATGATCCAGACGTTGGAACATACACCTGCACTTGTGCATGGTGGACCATTTGCAAATATCGCACATGGCTGTAACAGTGTAATCGCAACAAAGACAGCATTAAAGCTGGCAGACTATGTAATTACAGAGGCTGGATTCGGAGCAGATCTTGGTGCAGAGAAGTTCTTTGATATCAAGTGCCGTATGAACGGACTGAAGCCGGATGCAGTTGTTCTGGTTGCGACCGTAAAGGCATTGAAGTACAACGGCGGCGTACCGAAGACAGAGCTTGGTCAGGAGAATCTGGAGGCATTAAAGAAAGGTATCGTAAACCTTGAAAAGCACATCGAGAATCTTCAGAAGTATCAGGTTCCTGTTGTCGTTACTTTAAACCGTTTCATCACAGACACAGATGCGGAACTTGCGTTTGTGGAGAAATTCTGTAAGGACAGAAACTGTGATTTCGCTCTTGCAAATGTATGGGAAAAAGGCGGCGAAGGCGGTATCGAGCTTGCAAATGCAGTATTAAATACACTTGAGAACAAAAAGAGTGATTTTAAAGTATTATATAAAGATGAGCTGTCAATTAAAGAAAAGATCTCATGCATTGCAACAGAGATTTATGGTGCAGCAAATGTAACATACAGTCCGGAAGCAGATCGTGCGATCGCTAAGATTGAAGAGATGGGATTTGGAAACTTCCCTGTATGTATGGCAAAGAATCAGTATTCACTTTCGGATGATCCAAAGAAGCTTGGAAGACCGGAAGGATTTGATATTAATATCCGTGAAGTATATGTCAGTGCAGGTGCCGGCTTTGTGGTCGCAATCACAGGTACGATCATGACAATGCCTGGTCTGCCTAAGGTGCCGGCTGCTGAAAATATCAGTGTAAATGACGATGGTGTAATTTGCGGATTATTCTAAGGAGGAATAAATCAAATATGGCTCAACTGATTGATGGAAAAGCAATATCAAAACAGATAAAAGATGAATTAAAGGAACAGGTTGCAGAGCTTTCAGCAAAAGGTGTAAAGATCTGTCTGGCAGTTATCCAGGTAGGAAATGATCCGGCATCTTCCGTATATGTCGGCAATAAGAAAAAGGCATGTGCCTATATCGGCATTGATTCTTTGTCTTATGAGCTTCCGGAAGAGACAACGGAGGAAGAACTGTTAGAACTGATCGATAAATTGAATAAGGACGATGCTGTAAATGGAATTCTGGTACAGCTTCCGGTTCCAAAACATATCGATGAGGACAAGATCATTAAAGCAATCTCACCATTAAAGGATGTTGATGGCTTCCATCCGATGAGCGTTGGAGCATTAAGTATCGGTCAGCCTGGATTTGTATCCTGTACACCGGCTGGTGTGATCCAGCTCTTAAAGCGTTCCGGAATCGAGATCGCAGGAAAAGAATGTGTCGTGATCGGCAGAAGCAATATCGTAGGCAAACCGATGGCTATGCTGTTATTACGCGAGAATGGAACGGTTACGATCTGTCATTCAAAGACAAAGGATCTGAAAGAGGTATGTAAGCGTGCAGATATTCTTGTAGTTGCGATCGGCAGACCGAAGATGATCGATGCATCCTATATCAAAGAGGGCGCAACCGTGATCGATGTCGGAATACACAGAGATGAGAATAACAAATTATGCGGCGACGTTGATTTTGAATCGGCAAGCAAGGTTGCAGGAGCAATTACTCCTGTACCGGGTGGAGTTGGTCCTATGACGATCGCAATGCTTATGCATAACTGTGTAGATTCGATCAATATAAAATAACCTGAGGAAAGAACATATATGAAAGTATTGATGGTATCATTGGGCTGCGATAAGAACCTTGTGGACAGTGAGGTAATGCTCGGACTTCTGCATAAGGCAGGACATGAGATCACAAATGATGAACATGAGGCAGAGGCAGTTGTTATCAATACCTGTGCATTTATCAAAGATGCGCAGGAAGAAAGTATTAATACGATAATAGAATACGGAGAGCTGAAGAAGACAGGATCATTAAAGAAGCTGATCGTTACCGGCTGCCTGTCACAGCGGTATAAGGACGATATTCTTGCAGAACTGCCGGAGATTGATACAATTGTCGGAGCTGCAAATTATGATGCGATCGTGGATGCAATCGGATCTGAAGAAGAACATTCCTTTGTTACAGATATCAATTATATGCCGGAGGCAGTTGGTGGACGTATCGTTACAACCGGAGCTTCAATGGCATATTTAAAGATCGCAGAAGGCTGTGGCAAGATGTGTACTTATTGTGCGATTCCATATATCAGAGGAAAGTACAGAAGTATTCCGATGGAACAGCTTCTGGCATCTGCAAAAGAGCTTGCTGCACAGGGAGTAAAAGAACTGATCCTTGTTGCACAGGAAACAACACTCTATGGAGTGGATCTGTATGGTGAAAAGACACTTCCGAAATTATTACATGAACTCTGCAAGATCGAGGAAATCCAGTGGATACGTTTGATGTACTGCTATCCGGAGGAGATCACAGACGAGCTGATCGATACGATCGCGGAGGAAGAAAAAGTCTGTCATTATCTTGATATACCGATTCAGCATTCAGAAGATCCTGTATTGCGACGCATGGGAAGACGTACCTGTAAAAAGGATATTGTAGAATTGATCGCAAAGCTTCGGATCCGGATTCCTGATATTGCGATCCGTACAACGCTGATCGCAGGATTTCCCGGTGAAACAGAAGCGGATCATGAAGCGCTTATGGAGTTTGTGAATGAGTCGGAATTTGACCGCCTGGGTGTGTTTACATATTCACCGGAGGAAGGGACTCCGGCAGCATCATTTCCTAATCAGATTGAAAATGAGGTTGCAGAAAAATGGCGGGATGATATAATGGCATTGCAGCAGGAAGTATCATACGACAAGAATCAGGAGCTGCTTGGCAAGAGTCTTACAGTACTGATCGAAGGCTATGTTGCAGAAGACGATGTATATGTCGGAAGAACTTATCGGGATGCGCCCGATGTAGATGGTATGGTATTTGTTGATGCACCGTATGAGCTGATGTCCGGCACCTTTGTACAGGTTCGGATCACAGATGCAAATGAATATGATCTGACAGGGGAGATGATAGAATGAATTTACCAAACAAATTAACAATATTGAGAGTTATAATGATTCCATTTTTTGTTGTGTTTATGTATCTTGATTTTGCAGCAGCCAAATGGATTGCGCTTGGCATCTTTATTGTTGCGGCGATCACGGATACATTAGATGGACAGATCGCAAGAAGATGTAATCTGGTCACAACATTTGGAAAATTCATGGATCCGTTAGCAGACAAGCTTCTGGTATGTTCTGCAATGATCGCACTGGTCGATCAGGGACGGATTCCTGCATGGATCGTTATTATCATCATTGCGAGAGAATTTATCATTAGCGGATTCCGGCTGATTGCAGCAGAAAAGGGTGTTGTTATTGCGGCTGGTATCTGGGGCAAATTAAAGACTGTTGTCCAGATGGTCATGGTTTGTTTCCTGATCGGTAATCTTGGTGGAAAAGTGATATTTGTAATCGAACAGGTGCTGATCTACGCTGCACTTGTATTAACGATCATTTCACTGATCGATTATCTGGTATCAAACAAAAATGTCCTGAAGGATTAATATAAAGTTAAAAGCTGTATAGTTATGAACAACTAACCACAAAATAGACAATTATGGGGAAAATGGGGTATTTTCTGACAATTACTTCCACTTTCCCCTTTTGTTTTTTAAGTAAAAATAGCAGGGATGTTCGATTGTTAAAAAGTGCTGAAAAAACTGTGTCGTAATGATAATTTTACTTGAAATAAATTCGTAAAGGCTTTACAATAAAATCGGCATAAATTTGGAATTACTTTTATGTAACTCCTAAAAATAAATTTAATGGAGGACTAGAAATGAGCAACAAACTCACCCTGTCAGCAAGCGATAGAATTAATGCATTGCTTGATGACGCAAGCTTTGTTGAAATCGGTGCTGGTGTGACTGCCAGATCTACAGATTTTAACATTCAGGAAAAGAAGGCTCCATCCGATGGTGTTATTACAGGATACGGAGTTATTAATGGTAATCTTGTGTATGTATACAGCCAGGATGCAACTGTTCTTAATGGTTCTATCGGTGAGATGCATGCTAAGAAGATTGCAGCACT
>ERZ779762.1249-NODE-1249-length-14481-cov-2.383266_pt1 | contig 14481 bp, 9 predicted proteins | sample MGYA00511887_ERZ779762 | MGnify/ENA primary metagenome ERZ779762 (study PRJEB29588, sample SAMEA2163052) | human gut metagenome | biome: human gut; feature: human-associated habitat; material: faeces | place: Denmark | collected 2008/2010 ...
TCGTCAAATGCAATCATGCAAGCATGTTGCACTTGACTCGTTGCCATAACAAAAAGAGAAGCGACCTCTTCAAGAGACCACTTCCCTTTCATTTATATTATTGCTTTAATGTAAATTCGTCAGCTTGTTAAAGGTATTACTTCACAACACCATTAACTATCTTATAGTTCTTTTTGCCAATCTTAATTGTACCTGTGAATTTATTTGCCCATGAACCGGCCTTCACATAATACTGAGTTTTACTTGAACCATCTGCCTTCTTGGCAATACATGTAGCCTTGGTATACGCTCCGTTCTTCACATAATACCAGGTTGCACCTGAACCATCTGCCTTCTTGGCAATACCTGTAGCCTTTGTGAACACTCCATTCTTTACATAGAACCAGGTTGCACTTGAACCGTCTGCCTTCTTAGTGATACCGTTAGTTCTGGTGAGCACACCATTCTTCACATAGTACCAGTTTCCTGTGCCATCTACCTTCTTGGCAATACCACTTGCCTTGGTGTACACTCCATTCTTCACATAGTACCAGTTTCCTTTACCATCCACCCTCTTGGTAATACCACTTGCCTTGGTGTATACTCCATTCTTTACATAGTACCAGTTTGACTTACCATCAATAACTCCCTTAACTACACCTGTGTAATTTGAAACTATCTTCTGATCCTTATAGAAGCCCCACTTGCCATTTACCTTGGCAAATCCATCAGCAATGTCTCCACATACACATACGCCATCCTTGTAATCATGTTCTACTGTAATTGTTATTTCTATTCCTGTAACAATTTCATACTTATCTGTATCTGCCGGTGTGTACTTAAGTGTCACCTTGCTTATACCAGGTGCAAGCTCAAGTCCTGGCTCCTCAAAGCTAAAGCCCTCCGGAAGAGTAATATCAGCAAGGGTCTGTCCGCAATGTATAGTCTGGTTTTCCGGAACCTCATACTCCGGAATTTCCTTTTCAGCCTTTACTTCCTCAAGAGAAATATCATCAATGCATACTACATGCTGATCTGTGATCTCTCTGTCAACCTTACCTAAACAGATACTTAAAAATGCGGCAGGATCTGTATCTTCATTCATTGTAAATACATCTTCAATCTCTGTATACTCACTTGTAAGTGATATTACATTGTCATTTGAGTATACCGGCCATCCAAGCTTTTCTCCGCCCTGCATTACTACACGGATATCACGGTCAACAGATGACTTGGCCTTTAACTTAAATCTGTATGTCTTACCTGCTTCAAGTTTAACATCTTCCTGCTTAACCTGAATCTTCCAATCTGCATCACCGGTCTTATCGATTGTAAGACTCAGTGCATTATCTTCCTTTATGCTATCTACAACATGGCTTGCCTTGGCTGATGAATCAATATAGATTGTATATCCTGTTTCGCCATCGTTAAATGAGCCATTCTTGATCATGGCATTCTCTACCATCTTTACATTGTCAAGATAATATGTACCTGCAGCATCGAATGTGAATGACACAGACTTGTCACTGAATTCTGTTGTTGGTGGTATCTCAAATCTATAAGTCTTCTTATCACCCTTAACAACCTCTGCTTCACACTCTACACCGGCAATAACAGCCTTTACTGTAGTATCTGTATCCGCCTCAAGGTCAAAGCTGAAGAGATATGGAGTTCCTTCATTAAATGTCATGTCGTCCTGTGAAAGGAACACATACTCAGAAGCCGCCTCAGGAATTACCGCCTTAAATCTTCTGCCATCCTTATAATCTGTTACACTTACACTTGAACCTTCTGACTTAGCTATATCCCAATATCCTAAATGTCCTGTTCCTTCCTGGAAACCACCATTATAGACATAGTTACCATTTGCAAGGACTGTCTTCTCTTCCTTCTCATTAGGATCAGGATCAGCAATCTTCTCAATACGCACGTTCTTAAGCCTGATCTGTGCATTTGAACCTGTCGCTCCCATATTATACTCAAGACGTCCATTTGCATCTGAATCAGACTTCATCTTAAATTCATACTCATAATGATTATACTCTGTATCAAGAGCAACCTCTGCACCGGTTCCGTTCATGTAATTAATATATCCGTGATCAGGTGCCTTTATATCAACATGCATTGTTCTGGCTTCTGCTGCGCATGCATCAAATGAAACTCTGTATGTTGCGCCCTTAAGTAATGGCACACCAGCCTGCACAAGCTGTACACTGTAATCAACAGTTCCCTCATTTGTTGTATCAATGTTAATCTCATTGCCAGAAATTGTTGCTGCTGCCTCACCACCAAGCGCAGTAAGGAACTTCCAGTCTGTATCATCTGTAAGATCTTCTTCCACTGAAAAATCCCCATTATTAACATAGTTTCCTGTCACATCTGGATCACGAAGTTCCACATTATTCTCCGGCTTCTGCACATTCTCATCATAGCTGTCCTTCTGATAAACCTTCACATAATCAATCACATATGGATTATTATCAAAGTTTGTTGTGTCATCAGGATTTCCAACCCAGCTTCCACCTACTGCAAGATTTAAGATAATATAAAAAGGCTGATCAAATGGTGCAGGATATGTAAGTGTTCCCTGGCCAACTGTTGTTGAATGCCAGTTGCTTTCTGTATGGTATAATTTGCCATCCACATACCAGTTTATCTTTCCCGGAAGCCATTCACATGCAAATGTATGGAACTCGTCTGCAAATGAAGCACCATCTGTTATCTCATACGTTCCCTGGCTTTCAGCATGAGGATTACCATAGTGGATAGTTCCGTATAATTTATCAGGATCCTGTCCCATGACCTCCATACAGTCAATCTCGCCACATCTTGGCCACTGACCATACACATTCTCATCATTTGCCATAAGCCAGAATGCAGGAAGGTATCCCTGTCCCTTTGGAACCTTTGCACGGCATTCAAATCGGCCGTAGGTGAAGGTCTGCTTATTCTGTGTTGAAATTCTTCCTGATGTATAGGAAGCTGCTTCTTTTGTTGAGCTGGTATCACCATCAGTCGCATTCATATCAACAAATTTTATAGCAGAAATTGTCACGTCTGATGCCGGTGTGTCGGTATCATTATATTTTCCTAGAGAAATATAGAAATCTGCAGGTGTGTCCTTTGTCATTGTAAATTCAAAACTGATTTCCTGCTCCTTATCCTCTTCAAGCTCCGGTTCACATCCTCTGTACCATTCATATGAAGCACTCATCACACCTGTTTTGAATTTACGGGCTGCTGTGGACTTAGCCTTAAAACTCACTTTATATTTATGTCCGTTTTGCAGTGAAATATTTTGCTGCTTTAACTGGACATTCCAGTCCTGTGTTCCTGCGTTTTTAATACTATAGATGATCGAACCATCAGCTGTCTTTGCTGAAGCATCCGCTGATCCATCTGCTCCACCCCAGTTTGCTATTGTCTGAGTCCAGCCTTCCATTTCCTCCGAAAAATCTGAGTTTTTCAAAAGATTTCCGGCATCCTTATTTTCTGTTTCAGCAACTTTTTTGACCGGATTTATCACTAATTTTCCATCTTTTACCTGAATGTTTTCATCCGAGTCTACATACTCCTGCAGCTCATTATTTACCCATCCTTTTTCATGTGTCTCCACATTCCAGTCAGCACGGTTTAATGAATCACCATTAAACTCATCGCTCCACACTTTTTTGTAGCCATCATAGCTTAGTTTGCCTGTCTGCTGCGCCGCATCCAACGCACCATCTGCAAACGTCTGTGACGGCATGGCTGATAATACTCTTTTTTTCATAAAGTACCCCTTTCATTTATAGTTATTTGACATCTCGCATCATGTTACTGTCCACACCTTTCAGCGTAACACGTAACCACAGCATTACTATAACGATTAAGTATCCTTAAAATATACAAAAAACAGCACAAAAACATCAAATTCATGACATTTTAATTTTCCTGTAATTTCCGCAATTCCCTCGGTGTCATGCCAAACTGCGCCTTAAACATCCGGCTGAACACCTTATAATTCGTAAATCCATTGTGCTCCAGTATGTCCGTGATGGAATCCTCAGTTGCCAGAAGCTCCTCATGTATGTGATTGATTCTTACCTGATTGACATACTCGAGAAATGTAACTCCCATGCATTTTTTGAACATACGACAGAAATAATCCTGATTGAGTGAGGCTATGTCTGCCGCCTCCTTTAATGCTATTGGCTCCTGATAGTTTTTCGCCACATATCTAAGGACATCCTTAAGACGCGCTATCTGTCTGGATTCTTTTCCCGCATTCATCTCTTTGTACGAATAATTTGTAAACAAAATATATAAGAATTCGTTCACTTTTGCCATAAGTCGAAGCTCATAGCCCTTGCCCTTTTTCCGGTATATATGCGCTATCAACTTAAGAAGAGACTTCATCTGCTCATATTTTCTGCTGCCATGCTCGGTATCATAGCACTCCCGGAACCTTATATGTCCGTAATCGTCTATGTAGCTGTCCAGATATGCATACGGTATCTGCACCAGAAGCACCCTGACTCTTTCATAGCTTTGCGTGCCATGTATCTTATTTGAGTTTATGACAAAAAATTCATTTTCTTTCAATGTATATTCATTTTCACCGCAGACAACCTGCAGTGAGCCGGAAACTACATAGATTATCTCTATATGGTCATGCCAGTGCCTCGGTGAAAACTGCCTGTAGTCCTCGTATCTGTCGCAGTAGATTGGAAGATGTGGTATTGATCTGACGTTTTCGTGTGTGTATTGCTGCATAATTTTCTCCCTGACTTACTAAATCAAACTTCGTATTTAATGTTTAATGCTATATTAGCCTGAGCCTATCCAATTATTCCGAAGAAAACAATATTCATAGTTTGAAATTCTACCTTCAAAATATACTCCTCTCACTCAAAAAGTCAATATCGACCTAAAATAATGTCAGTATCACAATTGTATATATCGCTTTTATAATTTACAATCATCTTGTACGAAAAGAACAAGCTCCCGACATATTAATGTATGGGAAGCTCTTTAAATAATAAAAATATAAGAAAGGTAATCTGCTATGAACAAATGGTCACGATTCAAATTCACTCCTAATCTTCCACTTGGGGCAAATGGTGAAAGAGTTACAGGAAGCAAGGCTCACATAGAGCTTTCAAAGGAAGCTGCCAAGGAAGGCATGGTACTTCTCAAAAATGAAAACAACGTACTCCCTCTTGCAGCGGGTTCTAAGGTAGCCCTGTTTGGAAAGGGTACTTTCGACTATGTAAAGGGCGGTGGCGGAAGCGGTGATGTAACCGTTGCATATATCCGCAATCTCTACGAAGGACTTAAGCTTCAAAAAGAGAAAATAAGCATATTTGAGGAGCTGTGCGATTACTACCGCAACGACATTAAAAAGCAGTATGCAGCCGGTGCTGTACCCGGCATGACTATAGAGCCGGATGTACCGGCTGAGCTTTTAAGCAAGGCACAGGCATATACCGACACTGCTATCATCTCAATCTGCCGCTACTCCGGAGAAGGCTGGGACAGAAAGAGTGGTATTGACCCAAACAACAAGGCTCTCTGGGACTACGAACGTGAGATGACCGAGAAGTCGGCAGAGCTTTTTAAGGATGGTGATTTCTGTCTCTCCGTAAAAGAAAAAGAGATGATTGACACTGTAAAAGCCAGTTTCAAAAATGTAATCGTGATTTTAAATGTCGGTGGAATGGTTGATACATCTTGGTTTGCTTATGATAATCAGATTCAATCAGCACTGCTTGCCTTACAGGGCGGCATGGAAGGCGGACTCGCTGCCGCTGAGCTTCTCGTAGGAGATGGCAATCCTTCCGGAAAAACTGTCGATACATTTGCCAAATCACTCGATGACTATCCGTCTACTTACAATTTCCACGAGTCAAGAGACTATGTGGACTATACCGATGATATATATGTCGGATACCGCTATTTCGAGACAATTCCGGGAGCTGCCGAGAAGGTTGTATACCCATTTGGCTATGGACTCTCATACACCACATTTGATGTGGAGACCGTTTCTGCCGGCGTTGTGAATTCCAACTGTACGTCTGAGGCCAATAAGCTTTATGCAAAAGTCCGTGTGACAAATACAGGTAAATTCTCCGGAAAAGAGGTTGTTCAGGTATACATCGCTAAACCACAAGGAAAGCTTGGCAAGCCTGCAAAGGAGCTCGCAGCCTTTGAAAAGACAAGAGAACTGCAGCCGGGTGAATCACAGCTTATGATCCTCACATGGGAAATAAACGATATGGCATCATATGATGACCTTGGAAAGGTTAAAAAATCTGCATATGTACTTGAAGCCGGTTCATATGATATATACGTTGGAACGAGCGTGCGTGACGTGACAAAAGCTGATTACTCATATATATTAAATCATGATGTAATTACCGAGCAGCTTTCAGCAAAGCTGGTTCCTACAAGTCTGCCAAAGAGAATGCTCGCTGACGGAAGCTATGAAGCTCTGCCTCAAAGTGAGCCTGTGGACACCAACTACTCAGCTATTGGCAACATTGACCCTTCCCTGACAGAGGCTGTTGCTCCATGTCAGAGAGCAATCCCATACTTCCGCTTTGCCGATGGCATGGCTAAAAACGGCAGTCACGACATCATGGATGTTGTGGAAGGACGTATCACGCTTGATGAATTTGTATCAGAGCTTTCCATCGATGAACTCATTCATCTGCTCGGCGGACAGCCAAATACAGGTGTTGCAAATACCTTCGGTATCGGAAATATGCCTGAATACGGTATTCCTTCTGTCATGACAGCAGATGGTCCTGCAGGAGTGCGCATAGCGCCTGAGGTCGGTATATGCACCACTGCGTTTCCATGCTCCACACTGCTTGCATGCACATGGAACCCGGATGTTTTAGAGGCTGTAGGACGCGCCGGCGGTGAAGAATTAAAGGAAAACAACCTTGCACTGTGGCTCACCCCTGCCATCTGTATTCACAGAAGTCCTCTCTGCGGACGTAACTTCGAGTACTACTCAGAGGATCCATTCGTCACAGGAAAACTCGCTGGTGCCATGGTACGCGGAATCCAGTCAAACAATGTCGGTGCCACACTCAAGCACTTTGCCTTGAACAACAAGGAAACCAACCGCAAAAACAGCGATTCACGCGTTTCAGAAAGAGCTGCCAGAGAAATTTATCTGAAGGCATTTGAGATGATTGTAAAGAATGATAATCCATGGGCTATTATGTCCTCTTACAATATGATAAACGGCTACAGAGCCTCTGAAAGCGAGGACCTTTTGACAGGAATACTGCGTGATGAGTGGGGCTATGAAGGAATGGTCACAACCGACTGGTGGACCTGTGGCGAGCATTACAAGGAGACAAAAGCCGGAAATGATCTTAAGATGGGAAATGGATATCCTGATCGTGTAAAGAAGGCTTATGATAAGGGTGCAATCTCTCGTAGTGAGATGGAGACCTCTGTAAAGCGTATATTAGGATTAATATTAAAGCTTGATTAAATTTTACTCTGCTTTATGTAAACCACCCGGTTCATAATACCATATACTTATTATACAAAAACAAAAACGGACATGCAAAACTGCCATGTCCGTTTTTGGATTATATACAATTTAAACTATTACTTTCCATAAATATTGTACTCAGGCACATCCACGCCATCTGTTCCGGCATAGTATGACATCTCCACCTCGTTGAGTCCTTTTTTCTTGTCAAGGATCACATTGTACTGTGATGAATATTTAACATCTCCATTTTTATTAAATCTGTATTCAATATTCACTCCCTCTTTGCCTTTTAATGCCTTTCTTGGAATCTTTGCAAGGAAGATACGCTCACTGTCGGAAATCTTCTTCACCTCGACTGTATCCACCCATTTGAATAATACTGGTGCCGCCACTGTTGTATCATCCATGCTATAACTGTCGTAATCATAGTAGGCTGTGTCATCATCTTCTGTATCCTTTAACACATGATAGCCCATCTGTATGCTGTCCACGCCATCAAGACCGGTATCATTGTTGTTATAGCTGCCCGAATCGCAAGGCGAATATACATATAAAAGGATAAGCTGTGAGCTCTTTACCTCATCTATGCTATCTCTGAATAAATGTGCTGCCTTTATATGAGACACATTGAGCTGTCTTAAGCTGTCATTCGTCTCACCTGCAAGCTGTCTTGCATACATGTTGACCATCCCCTTATTTTCCATAAAGTCTGCATCTGCCGCAAGCGCCGGGGATGCATCCGTGGAAAGTGACATCAGATATTTGTAGTCTGTATCCTCCATACATACTGTATTGTACTTTGCAACCAGATAATCAGGCCTTGCAAATGCAAGCACAAGATAACATACCCCGATTACTATTATTCCGTACCGAAACAGCGAAAAAGCAGGCTTACATATAGATAAAATCACTCCGAGCATAAACAGCGCTATCACTCCAAGTGCCCAGAACACACAAAGCCTGGTGGCTGTCAGCCCGTACTCTGACACATACAGTCCCATACGATATGCGCTTGACGCAATCATGATATATGTGCACAGTGTTATTAAAATTAAAAATGCATTTAATATTTTATTTTTTCTAAACAATTCACTTCCAAGCAATACGATAACCACATTCAGTATACACACAAAAAGCAGCTGGAAAAAGCCTTCTCTCGCATACCTGGCGTAGGTATAGCCACTTGGAAGCTGCATAAGTCCCCCGAACAGATACACAATCTGTATAAAACAGAAAAATACATATACCACTGATATAGTTGCAGCTACAGTGATACCGATTGCAGCCGGAAATGCCGGAGTCTCAACCGGTGCATCCGATATACGCTTCTTGCTCAGATACTTTATACCGCAGTACGATGAGAAAAGCGCAAATACAAAAAGAAATACAACCTTGCTCACAGTAAAGAAATTGATATCAGCAAATATTTTCTTTATTACTGAGGCAAAAACCGCATCCGCAGAGCACAGCAGCACCACTATCAGCACAACCAGAGGAAATGCAATTGCTATTCCGATAAACACATAAAGCATTCTGTGTTTTTTCACATGCCCCTCTCCGCCAGTTGCATTTGCACTGTCACCGACCATACTGTCACTGCCCATATTGTCACTATCCATGCGCTCATTTCTCATATAGTCGGCAATATCCATAAACGGCTCAGCTATACATCCAATCGCTCCAAACACTGCCTGAAATGCCGCAGTGATATACTTTATGAGCCCCCACTGTCTGTCATTGCAGAAATTGTGAAGCAGCATAAAAACAAGAAACACAAGTATCCAGCAAAAATTAAATCCTTGTATAATTTTATTACCGGTCAAGCCTGACGAAAGGCCTGTGAGTATCATCATCACACTGTACCATATAGTGAGTGGCTTTGCCTCTATATGAAGTATCTGCATACAATACAGGCTGTATACTCCTGTGACGATTGCAAACAACGTAACAAGTATTCCACCTGTATTCTCATACAGGAAAATGGTGTACAGCAGCGCATATATTATCGTAGGTATACATAGCCTGCCAAAGAAATCCGCGTTTCTCCTGCTTTTCTCACGCCGTCTTTGCTCCGCTTCCTGCTGCATATTCTGCAGTTCGATACCTGACATTCCCATATGTGGCTGTGAAGTCTGTGGCGTGTTCTGTGAAAACTGTTGTGGATTCATGCCCCCGATATTATTATTGTCCATAGCTACCTCCTTACTATCTATGTAGTTATTTTCTCATATTTTTCACTTACCGGCAAGCTAATTGTACTACACAGTTTTTGGTTTTGCAATATTTTTTTATCGTGTTGCGATAAATCGCCTTTTAACTGCTACAATTGAGGACTACAATTAATGTGCTAAAATGAGATTTTCGACGAAATTTAGAATTACTGATAAAAAACAAAAAATCGCAGATACCATATTATGATATCTGCGACCATACTTATCTTATTTTCTCCTAAAGACACTCCAATGGATATTGACTTAATGCATTCATAGAGTTTTATTTTAAACTACTGCTGCACATTAAACGCTTTAATTCCCGGATAAACTGCGCTCTTTCCCAGTTCCTCTTCAATTCTTAAAAGCTGGTTATACTTTGCAACACGCTCTGAGCGCGAAGGTGCACCTGTCTTTATCTGGCATGTGTTGAGTGCCACCGCAAGGTCTGCAATTGTTGTGTCGGCAGTCTCACCTGAGCGGTGTGAGCTGATTGCTGTATAGCCTGCCTTGTGTGCCATCTTGATAGCCTCAAGAGTCTCTGATACTGAACCGATCTGGTTTAATTTAATCAGGATTGCATTTCCTGCTCCAAGGCTTATTCCCTTTGCAAGTCTCTCAGTGTTTGTTACGAACAGGTCATCTCCCACAAGCTGTACCCTATCGCCCAAACGCGCAGTAAGCTTCTGCCAGCCTTCCCAGTCCTCCTCATCAAGACCATCCTCGATTGATATAATAGGATATTTGTCACAAAGCTTTGCCCAGTGCTCTATAAGCTCCTCTGAGGTATACTCTGTGCCGGCCTTTGGCAGCTTGTAAAAGCCCTTGCCCTTTTCACTCTTCCACTCTGATGATGCGGCATCCATGGCAATCTTGAAATCCTTGCCCGGCTCATAGCCTGCCTTCTTTACAGCTTCAAGAATTGTCTCGATAGCTTCCTCGTCAGATTTGAGTGCCGGTGCAAATCCACCCTCGTCACCGACTGACGTGGCAAGACCGCGCTCCTTTAATATGGCTGCAAGTGCATGAAATACCTCCGCACACCATCTGAGACATTCCTTGAAGGAAGGCGCACCTACCGGCATAATCATAAACTCCTGCACGTCAAGTCCTGATGAGAGTGCATGACAGCCACCGTTTACAATGTTCATCATTGGTACAGGAAGTCTGTTTCCCGAGATACCACCTAAAAATCTATAGAGAGGAATATCAAGTGATACAGCTGCCGCCCTCGCACACGCAATTGATACAGCAAGAATGGCATTAGCTCCAAGCTTAGACTTGTCCTTTGTGCCATCTGCCTCTATCATAGCCGCATCTATTGCATAGATATCACTTGCGTCCATACCTGTCAATGTGTCGTTGATTACAGTATTTATATTTTCTACTGCCCCGGTAACACCCTTGCCCAGATATCTGCTCTTGTCTCCGTCACGAAGCTCAAGTGCCTCGAACTCTCCTGTTGAAGCTCCTGATGGTGCTGTGCCTCTTGCAACAGTTCCGTCAACCAGATAAACCTCTGCCTCAACTGTAGGATTTCCTCTGGAATCAAGTATTTCTCTGCCCACTACCTTTTCGATTTCTAAATAATTCATTATGAACCTCCTTATGTTTTTTCTGATTCAATTTTATCCTACAATACAGTTTCTCTATGTCATGATTGTAGGATTGCATGCATCGATGATACCTTTTGACCCTTTAATCATAAAAATACATATGTGAAAGCCTGCCGCATATGCATATATTTATAAATAAAGAAAAATGCTACACAGTTAGTTTAATCTAACCAATGTAGCATTTCAATAGTTCATAATGATAATATTTCCCAATTATAGAAATATTATGTTCTAACATATCATTTTAAATCTATACATTCTCAATCATTGCTTATATATATTACCTCTTTAACAGCAACTATCTCTCTGCCTCAATCTCACGCGCAACATACACACCGCTTGCCGACGCATGTGAAAGTGAATGTGTCACACCGCTTCCGTCTCCGATGATGTAAAGTCCCTTATATTTGCTCTCAAGCTTATCGTTAAGCTCTACCTCCATGTTGTAGAACTTGACCTCTACGCCGTAAAGCAAGGTATCGTCATTTGCAGTTCCCGGTGCTATCTTGTCGAGCGCGTAAATCATCTCAATGATTCCGTCCAGGATTCTCTTTGGAAGCACCAGGCTTAAGTCTCCCGGTGTAGCTGAAAGTGTAGGCGTAACGAGTCCTTCCTCAATACGCTTCTCATTGCTTCGACGCCCTCTCACAAGATCACCAAAGCGCTGTACAATTACACCGCCACCAAGCATATTTGAAAGGCGCGCGATGCTCTCACCATATCCGTTGCTATCCTTGAATGGCTCTGAAAAATGCTTCGCAACAAGAAGAGCAAAGTTCGTGTTTTCAGTCTGCTTGTCTGCTCCCTCGTAGCTGTGTCCGTTTACTGTTACGATGCCGTTTGTATTTTCATTTACCACGATGCCATGCGGATTCATGCAGAAGGTACGCACATTATCCTCAAAAAGCTGTGTTCTGTATACAATCTTGCTCTCATACAGCTCATCTGTCAGATGTGAGAAAATCAGGGCCGGAAGCTCAACACGCACACCGATATCCACACGGTTTGACTTGGTTGGGATATCAAGGTCATTGCAGACCTTCTCCATCCACTTGCTTCCGCTTCTTCCAACTGAGATGATACAGTATCTGCTCTCATATGTGCTATCCGCTGTTTTTACTGCATATCCGGATACATTGTCTGTGTGAGCCTCTTGTAAACTGCAAGCATCAACACCTGCCGTATTCTCATCATACAGCACCTCTACCGACTCAACAGGTGTATCGAAATAAAAATCCACCTTGTCCTTCAGATGTGCATACATATTTTCCAGAACAACATAGTTTATGTCAGTTCCGAGATGTCTGACCGATGCATCCAAAAGCTTGAGCTTGTTCTGCATGCAGACCTTTTTGAGCTTTGTGCCGGCTGTAGAATAAAGCTTTGTGCCCTCACCGCCGTACTTCATATTAATCTCGTCAACATATTCCATCAGATCAATGGCCGGCTGCTTGCCGATATGCTCGTACAAGGTACCGCCAAAATCATTTGTAATATTATATTTTCCGTCTGAAAAAGCACCTGCTCCGCCAAAACCGCTCATAATAGAACAGCTCTTGCAGGAAATACAGTTCTTTATTTTCTTTCCGTCGATAGGACATTTTCTCTTAGCAAGCTCATGTCCTGCCTCAAAAACCGCTATTTTGCAGTCAGGATTCTTCTCGATAAGCTCATATGCTCCGAAGATACCTCCCGGTCCTGCTCCAATGATTATCACATCATAATTATTCATCTATCAATTGCCTCCCATAATACGTTGCTGTTTGTACGCCCAAGATGGCGCACGCCAATCACTTATGATACTATATTTTCTCCATTATCGCAAGAGCAATCTCTATATTCCAGCAAATCTCCCGGCTGACAGTCAAGTGCTTCACATAGCTTTGCAAGCGTGGATACCTTGATTGCCTTTGCCTTGCCGTTTTTTAAAATTGATATATTTGCCATAGTGATTCCCACACGCTGCGACAGCTCCGTAACACTCATCTTTCTCTTTGCAAGCATTACGTCTATGTTAAAAATAATCTCGCCTTCCATGTATCTCTCCCGCTCAAATAAAACTGTAGCGCACACGCTATATTGTCAAATCACTCTGCTCCTGCAGATCTGCGGCCTTTACCACAAGATGTGACAAAACCGCCGCCACGACCGATGCCACAACACAGGCAAACACTATGAACACAAGAGCCAGTATCACCCCCGGATGATTCACATATATCCTCCACATGCAGACATTCACAACAAAAAAATACAATGCATCAAACAGAATTATTTTCGATGCCAGCTTTATATGTCTTGCATTCTCTAATGAAAACGACCTGTCTTTTCCGATATTTACAGCTACTCTCCAGCCCAGATACAATATAACATAGCACGGAATTGCACTGATGATAAACAGAACAAGCCATGGTATATACATATCAGAAATCTGCGGATCAGGCGCAATAAGCACATGCCCTATCCATGGTATGGCAACCGCACAGACCACTAATCCGCAAAGTGCTACCGCTATTATTACTATCTTTAACCATTTTTCAAGTTCTTTTTGTCTCATTTATTCACCTTGCTTCTCATTGAGAAGTCCATACTCTGCAAGAAGCTTTTTTTGATACACCTTATCCTTTGAAGCTTTCTGCAATTCATCATATTTGCCTTCGGACAATAAAATCTGATTTAGCTGGTTAATCAATTCTATTCCTTGTTCTAATCCTTGTTCTAATCCTTGTTCTAAGCCTTGTTCTAAGCCTTGCTTTATTCCTTGTTCTAAGCCTTCCTCGATAGCATCAGCTCTTTCAAGCTCAAGCTGCCTGTCAAATTCGTAATTTAACTGCATACTCTTCGTCACCTCACTTCTGTAAGTCTTTAGAAACTCCTTCAGTTCAACATATGTGAAAGAAATAGCAAGCAGTTCGTATTTTATTATATTGTTTTTGTTGTATATGCAACATATTTTTGGACAAAATTATAGTAATATTGTATTATAAATAATGAAATCAACATTCAAGAAAGAAGGACAAGAAATCCTATGGACAAGGTTTTCAAAATAGAAGATTTACGCCCTATCCGCGACGAGATGACCATCTCACGAAATTCAAGGCTAAGTGACAAAACACCCATAACCTATTTTTCTCTCGGTAAGGGCACGTCAATCTCTCAGGATTCCTACGATAATACCACG
>ERZ779762.1274-NODE-1274-length-14267-cov-3.157332_pt1 | contig 14267 bp, 9 predicted proteins | sample MGYA00511887_ERZ779762 | MGnify/ENA primary metagenome ERZ779762 (study PRJEB29588, sample SAMEA2163052) | human gut metagenome | biome: human gut; feature: human-associated habitat; material: faeces | place: Denmark | collected 2008/2010 ...
TGTTTACGCATCCTTCAATGTTCTCTGCTACTGTCTTACCTGTTGCAGTGATAAGATCTGTATGAAGAAGATTCTTCTTATTTAATTCATTCATAACAGCATAAACTCCACCAGCTTCATTTAACTCTTCAATATATGTATGTCCTGCTGGTGCAAGATGACATAAGTTTGGAGTTCTCTTACTGATCTCATTTGCCTTCTCAAGATTCAGATCAACACCTGCTTCATGTGCGATTGCTGGTAAATGAAGCATACTGTTTGTACTGCATCCAAGTGCCATATCAACTGTTAAGGCATTCTCAAACGCTTTCTCTGTTAAGATATCTCTTGGGCGGATATTCTTCTCTAATAATTCCATAACCTTCATACCTGCATGTTTTGCAAGACGGATTCTTTCAGAATATACAGCTGGAATTGTTCCATTTCCCTGTAATCCCATACCAAGAACTTCTGTTAAACAGTTCATAGAGTTCGCTGTGTACATACCGGAACATGATCCACATGTAGGACATGTTTTGTTTTCAAATTCATCTAATTCTTCTTTTGTGATCTTACCTGCTGCATAAGATCCAACAGCCTCAAACATGCTTGATAAGCTTGTTTTACATCCTTTTACACGTCCGGCAAGCATTGGTCCGCCACTGACGAACACTGTAGGTACATTAATACGGGCTGCTGCCATCAAAAGTCCAGGTACATTCTTGTCGCAGTTCGGGATCATAACAAGGGCATCAAACTGATGTGCCATTGCCATTGCTTCTGTGGAATCTGCGATCAGGTCTCTGGTTACCAGGGAATATTTCATTCCCACATGACCCATTGCAATACCATCACAGACAGCGATTGCAGGGAACATGATCGGAGTTCCGCCAGCCATTGCAACGCCAAGCTTAACTGCCTGGGCAATTTTATCCAGGTTCATATGGCCTGGTACGATTTCATTATAAGAGCACACAATACCAACTAACGGGCGCTCCATCTCTTCTTTTGTCATTCCAAGGGCATTAAACAGGGAACGGTGAGGTGCCTGCTGTGTGCCTGTTTTTACTGCATCACTTCTCATAGCTTGTATCTCCTTTGTTCTTCACAGCCGGAAAAATCTGATTTTCCCGGCTGTAAATCCTTTCTATTCTGATTAGATCTCTTTTGCGATCAGGTCGCCCATCTCTTTGGTTCCAACTAAGGTGCAGCCCTCAGACATAATGTCGCCTGTGCGGTAGCCTGCTGTCAGAACCTTCTGTACTGCTGCCTCAACTGCGTTTGCTTCCTCATCAAGGTCCAAGGAGAAACGAAGCATCATAGCTGCGGAAAGAATGGTTGCGATCGGGTTCGCCTTATTCTGTCCGGCAATATCCGGTGCAGAACCGTGGCTTGGCTCATAAAGGCCAAATTTTGTCTCATTCAGGCTGGCAGAAGAAAGCATTCCAATGGAACCGGTTACCATGCTGGCCTCGTCAGAAAGAATATCGCCGAACATGTTCTCTGTAAGAATGACATCGAACTGCTTCGGGTCTCTTACCAGCTGCATGGCACAGTTGTCAACCAGCATATGCTCAAGAGTCACCTCCGGGTAATCCTTGGCAACTTCTTCTACTACTTTTCTCCAGAGTCTGGAAGAATCCAGAACGTTTGCCTTGTCAACGCTTGTTACTTTCTTGCGGCGCTTCATGGCAATGTCAAATGCCTTGATGGCAATTCTGCGGATCTCGTTTTCATTATAGGAAAGCGTATCGATTGCCTTGGCAACTCCGTTTTCCTCGATGGTCTTTCTCTCTCCAAAGTAAAGACCGCCAGTGAGCTCACGTACAATGATCATGTCAAAGCCGTCGCCAATGATCTCATCGCGAAGAGGGCATGCTGCGCGAAGCTCATTGTATAAATATGCAGGACGCAGGTTTGCAAAAAGATTCAGTGCCTTACGGATGGCAAGAAGTCCTGCTTCCGGACGCTTGGATGGCTCTAATTTGTACCATGGGGATATTTTGGCATCGCCGCCAATGGAGCCCATAAGAACTGCATCAGAAGCCTTGGCGGTTGCAATGGCTTCCTCTGTAAGGGGAACACCGTGAACATCGATGGATGCTCCTCCTAAAAGTACCTCAGAATAAGAAAAGCTGTGTCCGTATTTCTCACATACCTTGTCCAGAGCCTTCTTTGCCTCTGCAACGATCTCCGGTCCGATACCGTCTCCGGGAATCAGTGAAATGTTGTAATTCATAATAATTTCTTCTCCTTTGTTCCTGTATGCCAGTGGGAATTTCCACGTCTCTTCTGACATCAATGGATAATTGTTATTATAATAACGCACTTTCTTTCAGATTTCAACCTATTAAAGTAAAAAAGTTGTCGTTTTCCCTCCCATATAAATGGATTTATGCATAAAAAAAGCCCCACCCCGCTATAGGGTGAAGCTCTTTCGTCTTACGTAATTGTCAGTCCGCAGATTATGCAGAAGCCTGCTCTGCTTTCTCAACTTCAGCAATTGCCTGCTTTCTCATAGGGATACGGCAGTTCTTGTTGTTGCCGAACTCTACGATCACATCGTCTTCTGTCATGTCGATGATCACGCCATAGAAGCCGCTTGTGGTCACAACGCTATCACCAACAGCCATATCGCTGAGCATTGCCTGTACTCTCTTCTGCTCTTTCTTCTGAGGTCTGATCATCAGAAAATACATAATACCGAAAAGTACAACCAGCCATACGATGGTAAATCCCATACTCATTCCGCTTGATGCGTCCATTTGCAAATCCTCCTGTATCTTACTCTTCCCAGGGAATGTGATTCCAGTCCGGAATTCCCCTGAATCTTCCGCCGCCATAATCGCCAGCGCATTATAGTATAATATACACAATAAACGGGAATTCTTCAAGTAGTTTTAGAATTTTTTTATACTCTGCCGTTGATTTTGCCCTCTGCAAAACCAGCCAGGCGCATTTCCTTATATTCTGCGAAATTCCCTGCATCCAGAGCATCCCGGATTTCTTCCATCATATGATTGTAAAAATACAGGTTGTGAAGCACGCAAAGGCGCATTCCCAGCATCTCCTTGGCTTTCATCAGATGACGGATGTAGGCTCTGCTGTAATGCTGGCAGGCAGGACACTGGCAGCCTTCCTCAATGGGGCGCGGGTCCATTTCATACTTGGCATTAAACAGGTTCATCTTGCCGTGGTTGGTGTACACATGTCCATGACGTCCGTTACGGCTCGGGTACACGCAGTCAAAGAAATCGATTCCTCTTGCAACCCCTTCCAGAATGTTCGCCGGAGTTCCAACGCCCATCAGATAAGTAGGCTTACCCTGTGGCAAATGCGGCACAACTTCATCCAGAATGTGGTACATCTGCTCATGGGTCTCGCCCACTGCCAGACCGCCCACTGCGTAGCCGTCCAGATCCATCTTGGAAATGGCGTCTGCATGTGCAATACGGATGTCCTCATAGATGGCACCCTGATTGATTCCGAAAAGCAGCTGCTCCTTGTTCACCGTATCCGGCAGGCTGTTCAGTCTGGCCATCTCCTTCTTGCAGCGCTCCAGCCATCTGGTGGTGCGGTCTACTGATTTCTGCACATACTCCCTGCTTGCTACGCTGCTGGGACATTCGTCAAAAGCCATGGCAATGGTAGATCCAAGATTGGACTGGATCTGCATGCTCTCCTCCGGTCCCATGAAAATCTTGTGGCCGTCAATGTGGGACTGGAAGTAAACGCCCTCTTCCTTGATCTTACGCAGTCCTGCCAGGGAAAACACCTGGAATCCGCCGGAATCTGTAAGGATCGGTCTGTCCCATACCATAAATTTATGAAGTCCGCCAAATTCCTTAATCAGCTTATCTCCTGTTCTTACATGAAGATGATAGGTATTGGAAAGCTCCACTTGGGTACCGATATCCTTCAGATCCATAGTAGATACTGCTCCCTTAATGGCACCTACTGTTCCCACATTCATAAATACAGGAGTCTGGATCGTTCCGTGTACTGTCTCAAACTGGGCACGCTTGGCACGGCCTTCTGTTTTCATAAGTGTATATTTTGCCATATATGTTTCCTTTCTTTTTATACTATCTATGCCTTTCCCCTTTTGTTTTACACATTTTTATAAGTGTAAAAATCCGGTGGGAAACTTTATCTATTATAGCCCGAAATAACCGAAAATTCAACATCTGGTGAAAGAATCCTTGTTAAACTTTTACATTGCCATTTAAGTTTTCATATCGTATAATATTACGGAATATCTTCACTGAAAAGATTAACATATAAATAAGAAAGTTTGCGGACTGTTTTTCATCCCGCGCACATGCCAAAGGCGGCCTTACCTACTCAGTTTGGCCGCAATGAGCACAAACGAGGAGGCATATTTTTTTATATGAGCAATAAATACACTTTAGGAATTGACATTGGTTCCACCACTGTCAAAATCGCAATACTTGACGAAAATGACACCCTGCTTTTCGCAGACTACCAGCGTCATTTTGCCAACATCCAGGAGACTCTCGCAGATCTTCTTGAGAAAGCATACGAGAAGCTTGGAGAGCTTACCCTCCATCCTGTGATCACAGGTTCCGGCGGACTTACCCTTGCCAATCACCTTGGGGTTCCTTTTGTCCAGGAGGTTATCGCAGTCTCCACTTCCCTTCAGAAGATTGCACCCCAGACTGACGTAGCCATCGAGCTTGGCGGCGAGGATGCCAAGATCATCTACTTCGAAGGCGGCAATATTGAACAGCGTATGAACGGAATCTGCGCAGGCGGTACCGGTTCCTTCATCGACCAGATGGCATCCCTGCTTCAGACAGACGCCACCGGACTGAACGAATACGCCAAGAATTACAAGGCACTTTACCCAATCGCAGCCCGCTGCGGCGTATTTGCCAAGACAGACATCCAGCCCCTGATCAACGACGGTGCTACCAAGGAAGACCTTTCCGCTTCCATTTTCCAGGCAGTGGTGAACCAGACCATCTCCGGTCTTGCCTGCGGTAAACCGATCCGCGGCCACGTTGCCTTTCTCGGCGGCCCGCTGCACTTCCTCTCGGAATTAAAGACAGCATTCGTCCGTACCTTAAAACTGGATGACGAGCATACAATCGTACCGGACAACTCCCACCTGTTTGCAGCCATCGGTTCTGCGATGAATGCAGACGGAAAAACCGAGATTTCCCTTCTCGCACTGAAAAAACGGCTCGAAGAGAAAGTTGCTATCGATTTTGAGGTTGCCCGTCTTGAGCCGCTGTTTAAAGATCAGGCCGAGTATGACGAATTTCTGGCGCGCCAGAGTGTCAACAACGTCGTGACCGCCGATCTTTCCACCTACGAAGGAAACTGCTATCTCGGTATTGATGCCGGTTCCACGACGACCAAAGCTGCACTCGTCGGCGAAGACGGTGCTCTTCTCTATTCCTTCTACAGCAACAACCACGGAAATCCGCTCGGCACATCGATCCGCGCGATCCAGGAGATCTACTCCAAACTGCCGGATTCCGCACAGATCGCCTGGTCCTGTTCGACCGGTTACGGCGAGGCGCTCATCAAAGCTGCACTGATGCTGGACGAGGGTGAGGTAGAGACGATTTCCCATTATTACGCTGCCGCATTCTTCGATCCGGAAGTCGACTGTATTCTCGACATCGGCGGCCAGGATATGAAGTGCATCAAGATCAAAAACGGCACCGTAGACAGCGTACAGCTGAACGAGGCATGTTCCTCCGGCTGCGGTTCCTTCATCGAGACGTTCGCGCAGTCCCTGAACTACAGCGTGCAGGATTTCGCGCATGAGGCGCTGTTTGCAAAACACCCGATCGATCTTGGTACCCGCTGTACCGTATTTATGAATTCCAAGGTAAAACAGGCGCAGAAAGAGGGCGCATCCGTCGCCGATATTTCTGCCGGACTTGCCTGCTCCGTTATTAAAAACGCATTATATAAGGTAATTAAAGTTTCGGATGCCACCGAGCTGGGACGCCACATCGTCGTACAGGGCGGTACGTTCTACAACGACGCTGTTCTCCGAAGCTTTGAGCGGATCGCCAACTGCGAAGCCATCCGCCCGGACATCGCCGGCATCATGGGTGCGTTCGGTGCGGCACTGATCGCAAGAGAGCGCTACTCCGCCGATCAGGAGACCACGATGCTCTCCATTGAAAAGATCAACGAGCTGAAATATTCGACCACGATGGCAAACTGTAAGGGATGTACGAACAGCTGCCGTCTGACCATCAACAAATTCTCCGGCGGCCGTCAGTACATCAGCGGAAACCGCTGCGAGCGCGGTATCGGAAAAGAGAAAAACAAAGATCATATTCCGAACCTGTTCGAATACAAATACAAACGGATCTTCGGCTACCAGCCGCTGCCGCAGGATGAAGCGATCCGCGGAGAGGTCGGCATTCCGAGAGTCCTCAATATGTTTGAGAATTATCCGTTCTGGTACACCTTCTTTACGCAGCTGAAATACCGCGTGGTACTCTCTCCGACCTCGAGCCGCAAGATCTACGAGCTCGGTATTGAGTCGATTCCAAGTGAATCCGAGTGCTATCCGGCCAAACTGGCGCACGGCCATGTGACCTGGCTCTTACGCCACGGTGTGAAGTTCATCTTCTACCCGTGTATCCCGTACGAGCGCACCGAGTTCCCGGAAGCCATCAACCACTACAACTGCCCGATCGTTACCTCGTATGCGGAAAATATCAAAAACAACGTGGACGAGCTGCAGGACGATTCCATTACGTTCCGCAATCCGTTCCTTGCGTTTACGAGTGAAAAGGTGCTTGCCGATGGTCTTGTCAAAGAGTTCTCCGGTCTGCCGGAGGATGAAGTCCGTGCTGCTGTTCATGCCGGATGGGAAGAGCTTGGTGCTGCAAGACGCGATATGCAGAAAAAAGGCGAGGAAACGCTTCAGTATATGAAAGAAACCGGACGCAGAGGCATCGTGCTTGCCGGCCGTCCATACCACATCGATCCGGAAATCCATCACGGTATCCCGGATATGATCAACTCCTACGGACTGTGCGTGCTGACGGAGGACTCTGTTTCCCATCTGGCACCGCTCGAGCGTCCGCTCCGTGTCAATGACCAGTGGATGTACCACACCCGTCTGTATGCAGCTGCAAACTATGTAAAGACACGCGACGATCTTGACCTGATTCAGCTGAACTCGTTCGGCTGCGGTCTCGACGCCGTTACCACCGATGAGGTTTATGAGATTCTGACCAGAAGCGGCAAGATTTATACCTGCCTGAAGATCGATGAGGTCAACAACCTCGGCGCTGCCAGAATCCGTGTCCGCTCTCTGCTCGCTGCCCTCCGTGCACATGACCGGAAACAGGCGGTACGCGAGATTCTTCCGTCCTCGATCCAGAAACCGGTCTTCACGAAAGAAATGCGGAAAGACTACACCATCCTCTGCCCGCAGATGTCACCGATCCACTTCTCGCTTCTGCAGCCGGCGTTCAACGCAGCCGGATACAATCTGGAAGTGCTTCCGAACGACAACAAAGAGGCGGTCGATGTCGGACTGAAATACGTCAACAACGATGCCTGCTATCCGTCTCTGATGGTAGTCGGACAGATTATGCAGGCGCTGCTCTCCGGCAAGTATGACCTGAACAAAGTGGCTGTCATCATGAGCCAGACCGGCGGCGGCTGCCGTGCTTCGAACTACATCGGATTTATCCGCCGTGCGCTGGAGAAGGCCGATATGACGCAGATTCCGGTCATCTCGATTAACTTGAGCGGTCTGGAGGAAAATCCGGGCTTCAAGATCACGCCGGATCTTGCGATTCGTCTCTGCTATGCAGCAGAATTCGGCGATATCATGATGAAATGTATTTACCGGATGCGTCCTTATGAGCAGAAAAAGGGCACGACAGACCGGATTCACAAGAAATGGGAGAAGATCTGTATTGATTTTGTTTCGGCAAAACATTTAAGCCATACCCGCTTTAAACAGATCTGCCGCACGATGATCCGCGACTTTGACCATATTCCGATTACGGATGAGAAGAAACCTCGCGTTGGTATTGTCGGCGAGATTCTCGTTAAGTTCCTTCCGGCGGCGAATAACCATCTGGCGGAGCTGCTCGAAAGTGAAGGTGCGGAGCCGGTTGTGCCGGATCTGATTGATTTCTTCTGCTACTGCTTCTACAATACGAATTTCAAGGTGGAGCACCTTGGCTTCAAGAAGAGTTCTTCGATGCTCGGAAATACGGGTATCAAGCTGATCAACTGGCTACGGAGTGCGGCTGTTGCAGAGTTCAAGAAGAGTGAGCATTTTGATCCGCCGGCTGACGTACGGGATCTGGCCAAATATGCTTCTCCGATCGTCTCCTGCGGCAACCAGACTGGTGAGGGATGGTTCCTGACCGGCGAGATGATGGAGCTGATCCACAGCGATGTTTACAATATCGTCTGCATCCAACCGTTCGCGTGCCTGCCGAACCATATTGTCGGCAAGGGTGTTATTAAGGCGATCCGCAAGGAGTATCCGAAGGCGAATATTGTGGCGGTTGACTACGATCCGGGCGCTTCGGAGGTTAACCAGCTCAATCGTATTAAGCTGATGCTTTCTACTGCGAATAAAAACCTGAAGCAGGAGCCAAATGGCGAGAAAGACGCGTAAAATTACATAATATATTTTCTGAACATCAAAATAAATCCCCGGCCGGAAAGCTGTTATCAAGGCTTTCCGGCCGGGGATTCGTTTTACTTTTGTTTTGTTGTTTTTAACGGTAAATCCGCAGAATACGCAGGACTTTTACCAGTTTGGTTCCCATTGGCATGCGGCGCATTTCGGCTTCGGTTGTGCCGGTTACGACGACGAAGGCGATCAGGTAGACGACAATGGCGATCAGAATCGCGATCAGCATGCTGATGGACGGGCGTTTGGTGATGGCAAAGAGGCCGTAGTAAACAACCCAGGTTACGACTCCCATGATGGCGGCTGCGATCAATGGTTTTACGTAGGTGTTTTTGAACTCGTTGCGGAAGTTCAGGTGTTTGCGGATCGAAAGGTTATTCAATACGCACATGCTCAGCGAGAACAGGATTCCTGCGAAGACAACGGCATAGATGTTTGTCTTCGGGAAGACTGCGAGGATCAGAGCCAGGACGATGAGGTCCATTCCGAGGGAAATGGCTGCGTTATGCAGGGCTTTTTTCTGCTGGCCGATGGACTGCAGGACGCTGTTGGTGATGGTGGACAGGGCCGAGAATACGACCGAAACGGCGCCCATCATCAGCAGTTTTCCGGAAAGGCTGGAGCTTGACGGGAACAAGACTCCTGTGATCGGGAATGCGAGTACGCCAAGGCCGACGGCTGCCGGGATGGAGATGAACATCGTCAGGCGGATGGTCTCGAGGATTTTGTCGTTTGCCTCATCAAGGTCACCGGTTGCATAGCAGGAGGACACCTCCGGCATCATGGCGGATGCAGATGCACTTGCCATGGCAAGCGGAACGTTGATCAGGGTGACGTAGTAGTTGGAGAACTCTCCGTATGCAGCGTTCAGTGCTTTCTGGTTTTCACCGTGCCATCCGAGGATGGTGAAGAACAGGTAGTTGTCCAGGTAAGCGTTGCAGTTGTAAATAAAGGTCGTAAAGATGACCGGCGTTACCATCAGGAAAAGGACCTGGAAAATTTCACGGTAGGATTCTTCACGGTGATGTGTGTCTTTGGCAGCTTTCCGCAGAATTGTTTTCCGGTTTACGCCGTAAACGATCAGCATAAAGCAGAGGCCTGCCAGGACACCGGCTCCTGTTCCGAGGGTTCCGCCGGCGGCACCGAATTTGGCATGTTCGGTATCGTTTGTCGCGAACTGCTGGATGAAGAACCAGGCGGCGCCAATACTGAATGCGGCGTTGAATACCTGCTCGATGATCTGTGAGATCGAGGTCGGCATCATCGTGCTGTGGGCCTGGAAATAACCGCGCAGAACGCCGAGAACAGCCGAGAAAAAGATGGTCGGCGCCAGTACGCGTAAGGCAAGGAGTGCATTCTGCTGGTTATACGGCAGAAGGAATTTTCCGCCGAAAAATGCCACCAGTGCAGCGATTCCGCCGACAATTACCGCATAAATCAGGGCACCGTGGAAGACGCGGTGTGCGTTGCGGTACTCTTTTAAGGCCAGGCGCTCGGATACGATTTTCGACACTGCCATCGGAATACTGTAGGACGAGATCAGCAGCAGGATCGTGTACAGATTGCTCGCTGTACTGTAATAGCCAAGTCCCTCATTTCCAATGGTTTCGCCGAGCGGTGACCGGTACAGCAGGCCGATCACACGCGAGATAATCGTTGCGGCCATTAAAATAGAAGTATTTCTCAGTAACGTATTTTTCTTTTTACTCATTCTTTCGCTCCCCGGATTACATTTTCGATCTGCCAGTCAATCGGCGCAAGACCGTTTTCCTCCAGATATTCATTCGTTCTGGAAAACGGGTGGCTGCCGAAAAATCCGCGGTATGCAGAAAGCGGGCTCGGATGAGCGGACATCAGCACCAGATGCTTCGGATTGTGGATCATCTCTTTTTTGCGCTGTGCCGGTCTTCCCCAGAGTATAAATACCATCGGGCGGTCCTGCTCGGCGAGCACTTTGATTGCCGCGTCGGTGAACTGCTCCCAGCCGATTTCCTTGTGGGAATTTGCCTGATGTGCACGTACAGTCAGCACTGTATTCAGCATTAAAACACCCTGCCGTGCCCATTTTTCGAGATATCCGTTGTTCGGGATATAGCATCCCAGATCGTCCTCAAGTTCCTTGTAAATGTTGACCAGGGACGGCGGAATACTTACCTCTGGTTTTACAGAAAAGCAGAGCCCGTGCGCCTGTCCCGGCTCATGGTACGGATCCTGGCCCAGGATGACCACTTTTACCTGCTCAAGCGGGGTAAAGTGGAACGCATTGAAAATATCATCAGCCGGTGGGTAAATCGTGTGGGTTTTGTACTCCGCTCCCACCGTCTGAAACAGTTTTTTATAATAATCTTTGGAGAATTCTCCTTTCAGGGCATTTGCCCAGCTTCCGCTAAGAGGCGGCATATCGTTTTCTTCCTTCCTTTTACAGGCGGACCGGCACATTACGGCCTGCCAGATATTCTTTGACTTCACGAATTTCCAGTTCTTTGTAGTGGAACAGGGATGCGGCGAGGGCTGCATCGGCTTTTCCTTCGGTTAAGGCATCATAAAAATGCTCCAGCGTTCCTGCGCCGCCGGATGCGATGACCGGGATGCCGACGCTCTCTGCGATCGTTCTTGTCAGCTCGATATCGTATCCCGCCTTTGTTCCGTCGCAGTCCATGCTGGTGAGCAGAATTTCTCCGGCTCCGAGGCTCTCGGCTTTTTTCGCCCACTCGACGGCGTCGATGCCGACATCGATCCGTCCGCCGTTTTTGTAGATATTCCAGCCGCTTCCGTCAGCTCTCTTCTTCGCATCGATCGCAACGACCACGCACTGACTGCCAAATTTCTGCGCCGCATCGTGGATCAGCTGCGGATTGTTGATTGCGGAGGAGTTGATCGAAATTTTGTCGGCTCCCTCGCGGAGCAGCATCTTGAAATCGTCTACGGTACGGATTCCGCCGCCGACGGTGAATGGGATGAAGACGTTTGCTGCTACTTTGCGCACCATATCGATGACCGTTCCTCTCTGGTCGGAGGAGGCGGTGATGTCGAGGAACACAACTTCATCGGCTCCTGCCTTGTCGTACGCTTTTGCAATCTCCACCGGGTCTCCGGCATCTTTTAAATCGACGAAATTAACGCCTTTTACGACTCTTCCGTTTTTTACATCCAGACATGGGATAATTCGTTTTGTAAACATCGCTTAGTCCTCCTCTCCAATTTCCGCAAAGTTTTTCAGAATGGCAAGTCCAAGATCTGAACTCTTTTCCGGGTGGAACTGGCAGGCAAACAGATTTCCTTTTTCCACGGATGCATGGATGTGTGTACTGTACTCTGTCGTTGCTTTTATAATTTCCTCCTCTTCTGCTTTCAGATAGTAGGAGTGGACAAAGTAGACGTAAGACTCCTGCGAGATGCCTTTGAATAAGCGTCCCTCGTTCTGCAGATGGATGGAATTCCAGCCCATGTGCGGAATCTTTAAGCCCTCTTTGTCCGGAATCCGAAGGATTTCTCCTTTTAACAAGCCAAGGCCTTCCACGCCCGGGCTCTCCTCGCTGCGTTCAAACAGGATCTGCAGTCCGAGACAGATTCCAAGAAACGGAGTCCCTTTTTCTACGATTTCATGAATGACCGGTACCAGATGATAGCGGTTCAGATTTTCCATCGCATCTCCAAAACTGCCGACACCCGGCAGAACGACGTGATCTGCGCGCTTTAATACTTCTGGATCCCTGGTCAGTACGACCTCTTTTCCAAGGCTTTGAAAGGCTTTTTCCACGCTTTTTATATTTCCGGCATCATAGTCGATCAGTGCAATCATAGGTGGGTCCTCCTCGTTTGTTATTTCAGTCCACGCCCCTGTCATTGGGGGCATCTCTGCTGTTCTTTTGCAAACAGTACACTTCATTCTAACATACAGTTTTCTAAAATTCAAATTTTGAAGGTTATAAAATTATACAAAAATACAGAAATTCTTAAGATTTCTTTTACTCCCGCTCTTTTCTTTCTTTTTATACTGGACAAATGGCGGGCATCACGCTACAATAAGAGCGTTGCACTAAGAAACGATAACATTTTGTAAAAAACGAGAGGTGTATATGATTACCAAATATCTGATTGTATTTTTGATTTCCATGGTTCCGCTCATCGAGCTGCGTGGTGCGATTCCGTACGCGGTAGCTTTCCATATTCCGACGCTTCCTGCCTATCTGATCGCCGTCATCGGAAATATGCTTCCGGTTCCGATTATTTTCCTGTTCGCTCGAAAGGTTCTTGTCTGGGGATGTGATAAAAAGTATATCGGAAAGTTCTTCACCTGGTGTCTGGAAAAAGGCGAAAAAGGCGGGGAAAAATTGAAAGCAAAAGCCGGCCGCGGACTTCCGCTCGCCCTGCTGCTCTTCGTCGGCATCCCGCTCCCGGGAACCGGCGCATGGACCGGCACACTGGCCGCAAGTATCCTCGATATGGACTTTAAGACCAGCGTTCTCGCCGTCATGGGCGGTGTTCTCCTCGCAAGCGTCATCATGCTGCTTGCAAGTTCCGGCGTATTCGGGGCAATTGGGGCGCTTCTGACGTAAACGGCTCTGCTTCCGTTTCAATTCCATAAAATTTGGCTTACAGCCGCACAGATTTGTTTTTCCGATCTGTGCGGCTGTTTTTGTATAACTTTTTTCTAACAGAAATTTTCCCTGCTGTTTCCTGTTCACGTTTTTCCGGATCGAATTCTGTTTCTTTTCTTCCAGTATTTTCTTGTACTATTTTCATTTTTTCTCTTGAACATTCGTTCGATTTGTGTTACACTTCTTTTATCGAACAGTTGTTCTTTTTATAAAATACCTGTTATCTTATTGTTTTACTTTTATTCGTATTCATTTGGACATAGAAAGGAATTTTTCTGCCATGCAGTTATCATCACAAACACTTTCTCTCTCCGAGAAGCTGAATCTTCTCGCTGACGCGGCCAAATACGACGTTGCGTGCACTTCCAGCGGTGTGAACCGTGCCGGAAAACAGGGACATCTCGGCAATTCGGTCTCCTGCGGTATCTGCCACAGCTTTTCTTCCGACGGACGCTGTATCTCTCTGTTGAAAATTCTGCAGAGCAACGACTGTATCTACGACTGTAAATACTGCGCAAACCGCGCCGGGAATGACCGGCAGCGCGCCACGTTTACACCGGAGGAGGTCTGTACACTCGTCACGGAATTTTATCGCCGAAACTATATTGAGGGACTCTTTTTAAGTTCCGCCGTCTGCAAAAATCCTGCCCATACGATGGAGCTCATGTACCGCACTCTGCATCTTTTACGTAATCGTTACCGCTTTAACGGCTACATCCACGTCAAAGCTATCCCGGGCGCCCCCGTCGAGCTGATCGAAAAGTCCGGCTATCTCGCCGACCGCATGAGCGTCAATCTGGAACTCCCGACCGGAGAAGGGCTGCAGAAACTGGCCCCGCAGAAGACACAGAAAGCGATTTTAAAACCCATGCGCCAGATCCAGTCCGGTATTGTAGATTACCGGCTGACCGCAGGGAAAAGCGCTTTTTTAGAGCGTTCCTCGGGAAACCGCTATCTCTCCCACTCCATTTTCGATACACGAAAGCAGATTTCCGCCTCCGCTGCCGATCTGGGCTGGATCTCTTCCT
>ERZ779762.1279-NODE-1279-length-14256-cov-3.901627_pt1 | contig 14256 bp, 12 predicted proteins | sample MGYA00511887_ERZ779762 | MGnify/ENA primary metagenome ERZ779762 (study PRJEB29588, sample SAMEA2163052) | human gut metagenome | biome: human gut; feature: human-associated habitat; material: faeces | place: Denmark | collected 2008/2010 ...
AATATATATAATATAGATATAAAAACAGTTAAAAGAAGAAAGGAGAAAAAATAGAGAAAGCATGTTTGCTATCTTTTGTATTGCTGTTCAGTACTTTAAGTCAAAGTATTGTAGCAACAACCGTGTATGCAGGCAATATTCTTATGATGGAACAAGATTCAGAATTACCTGTAAAAGAAGATCAAGCAGATATTACGGATCAGGATCATCAAGAGAAAAATACTGATTCAGATAAAGAACAGGGAACTGAAGAAAGCACGGATTCAGATAAAATAGTTACCGCATATGTATAAAATACAAGGGGGTTAAATCAATGAAATTTGATGTTAAAACACAGGGAAAGAAAATGGAGGTTGCTTTGGAAGGAAGAATGGACTCTGCAACAGCACCGGGATTTGAGAAGGAGATTTTCCAAAAGCTTGATGGAGTTACTGAGCTTGTTCTGGACTTTACCGATCTTGCGTATCTTTCCAGTGCCGGATTAAGAGTTCTTTTATCCTGTCAGAAGAAAATGAATGCAGCAAAGGGAAGTATGGTTGTAAAGCATGTCAATGAAATTATTATGGAAGTATTTGAAGCAACCGGATTTGACAGTATTTTGACAGTCGAACAATAAAAGACAGATGAAAATGGGGAAAAGAATATGACAATTGAAGAGAGAAAATTAACACCTGCCGGACAGGGGAATCTGCAACAGATCAAATTGGGAATACCGGTAGTGGAAGCATTGAATCGGATGGCAGAGGATCCCATGGGGGAAAATGAAAAGCTGCTTTTAAGGATTCTGGAACAAAATAAGGATACGGAATATGGAAGGAAATATGGCTTTGCGAATATTCATTCCATAGAAGAATACCAGAAGAAGGTTCCGGTCAGTGTATACGATGATTATGCAGGCTATATTTTAAGAATGAGTGAGGATGGGGAGGAGAATCTGATTACCTCCGGTAAGGTTGTACATTATAACAAGTCTTCAGGAACGGTTGGAAATCCCAAGCGTATACCGTTGACGGAAGAGGCTTTTCAGGTTTTTCAGAAGTATAATGGTCCCTACCGTATGGGTCTGGTCGCAAAAGAACTCGGAGAAGACTGGATCAACGGACGGAATATGTCCATTGCGGAATCCATTGCAGAGATCCAGCACGTGAAAAGCGGTGTTACTTATGGGGCTTTGTCAGTAAAAATGATCGGTGAATTCCGCCCTTACCTCGGAATGAGTTTTACATCTCCCGATGAAGCAATTTATCCGGAATCGGAAACCAACACCAGATATCTGCATGCACGTTTCGGACTGATGGACCAGGATCTTACGAATATGGCAGCGAACTTTCTTGGATTTTTACTGGAAGTATTGCGTTATATGGAACAGCATTGGGAGCTTCTGGTTAATGATATTGAACAGGGAACGATTGATCTGGGTATTAAAATGTCAGAGGAAGTCCGTTCCAGTCTCTTAAAGAAAATTCAGCCCATGCCGGAGAGAGCGCAGGAACTGAGGGGAATTTTCATGCAGGGGTTTGAGGAACCGATTGTACCGAAGCTGTGGCCTCATGCACAGTTCCTTACCGGTGTCGGTTCCGGTGGATTTAAGGTTTATGCTGATAAGATCAAAGAGAAATATATGGGAGAAAAAATAGCCCGTTATTTTACCGGAATTAATGCATCTGAAGGCATGATCAGTGTCCCGTACCGGTTAAATGATGAGAAGAGCGTGCCGGTTCCGGACAGTATGTTCTATGAATTTCTGCCGACAGACGCAGATGATGATTTCTCCAAAATAGTAACGATAGATCAGCTTGAGACAGGTAAAGAATATGAAGTGATTGTTACGAATCTTTCCGGTTTTTACCGGTATCGTATGCGTGATGCGGTAAAGATTGCAGGAAAATATAAGAATCTGCCGATTCTGGAATTCATCGGACGTATTGATCAGACAGTCAGTATTATGGGGGAGAAGACAACAGAAGTGGCACTCAGGACTGCCGCAGAGGATACAGCAAAGCAGCTTGGCTTTGACATGATTGATTTTACAGTATATCCGGATGTTGAACATGTTCCTCCACGTTATACTTATTTTATGGAAATCGAAAGCCTTCCGGAGGGGATGAAAGCAAAGGAAATCCGTTTTTTTCTGGAGAGGAATCTTGCTAAGGCCAATCCGTCCATGGGAGATAAGGTGGCAAAAGGAATCTGTGCGCCAACTAAGTTAAATATCTTAGAGCCGGAGACATATAGCTTATACCGTGATCTGATGATAATGAAGGGAATTGCGCCGGCACAGCTGAAGCCTGTGCACATCATCCGGAATGAACTGCAGCGGAAATTCTTTTTCAGTCAGACAGAATACGGGGTGGAGCTTGTAAAATAAATGGAAGGACTTTGTGAAAATAAAAGGAGAAGCCTATGAAAATTTTAGCTTTAGTAGCAAGCCAGGACAGTACTGTGGAAGATGTTAAGACAAATGGAAGAAGGCAGATGCAGGCACTGATAGGTAAAGATAAGGAAGTGCTTTTCTGCGAATATTCCACGATTGAAATTTGCAGGAACGGGGAACTTGTGATCACCTGTCTGGGCGAAAAAATGGAAAAGCCGGATTATTTCTGGCCACTACTTGGATCCACGGATGGATTTATTCTGGAGAATATGCTTCAGGATGCGGGAATTCCATCTATTTTAAATCTGCGTGAGCTTCAGGTCGCAAGAAGTAAGATTGCAACTTATCAGAGATTTGCACAGAATGGAATACGGGTGCCTGATACGATGGTGTTTTTCAAAGATTCTGATCCCGAAACACTGTCTGGTCGTTTTGGTTATCCATTTGTTGTGAAGCCGGACAGTGGATTTGGCGGGATTGGTGTAGAACTGATCCATAACGGCCAGGAGCTTAAGGATTACTTTGCAACTCTTTCCTATGGACAGGCTTATGTGGCACAGGAATATATTGCTACTTCCAAAGGAAGAGACATCCGTGTTGTTGTTCTCCATGGCAGATATTATTTTTCGATGGAGCGCCATGCATCGAATCCTGATGAATTCCGTTCGAATGTACATGTGGGTGGAACTACACAGGAGAAGACTCTTACCGAAGAAGAAAAGGTATTCTGTGAAAAGGTGGCGTCCATATTTGATCTTCCGATTATCGGACTGGATCTTATGATTGGTGATGGAGAGTATGTGCTGGCAGAGGTAAATGCATTTCCGGGTATGCCGGGGCGTAAGATGATGGATGCATATGCTTCCGTTATTGATGATTTTATGGAGGGACAGGCATGACCGGATTTTTGCGAAGAGTATTAAGCCCATACAGGGGACTTTTGATACTGGTCATTTTACTGCAGCTTGGTCAGTCCTTTTTAACCATGTATCTGCCAACAATCAATTCCAGAGTGATCGATTATGGTGTGGCGAATGCGGATGCTGCATATATCATGCATCAGGGAATTCTCATGCTGGGAATAGCTCTTATCCAGTTACTGCTATCAACCTTGGCTGGTATTTTCGGAGCAAAGGTGGCACTGATGACCGGACGGGATTTGAGGGAGCAGGTTTATGAGAAGCTGATACATTTTTCACGCAGGATGATCGGAAGCATGGGAGCTCCTACGCTGATTACAAGGGCAACAAACGATGTACAGCAGGTAATCCAGTTTATTACGTTCTTATTTACCGCGATTATCGCAGCACCGATGATGTTTATCGGAGGTCTTGTGCTTGCCTTGTCCCAAAGCGTGAAGCTTTCGGTAGTATTGCTTGTGACGATACCTCTGCTGCTTGGGGTTTCTGTGGTATTTTTAAAGCTGATCCTTCCTTATTATAGAGAACAGCAGACGAAAATAGATGAGATGAATACCGTACTCAGGGATCAGATTTCCGGTATCCGTGTGGTAAAGGCCTTTACGAAGGAACAAGGCGAGAAGGAACGCTTTGAACGGATTAACGGAGATCTTTCAAGGATTAATACCAGCATCGGTAAGATTACAGGGCTGATGCAGCCAATCTTTACCCTGACAATGAGCTTTGCCAATATTTCGCTGATCTGGCTTGGCGGCCGTATGGCGGGGAACGGTCAGGTACAGATTGGACAGGTGATCGGCTTCGTAACCTACATATCCTTTATTCTGACAGCAACCCTGATGGCTTCCATGATTTTTATTATGCTGCCAAGAGCCGAGGTATCGGTTACACGTATTGAAGAGATTTTAAACAGTGAAAGTGAAATTCAGGACAGAGAGGATGCTTTTTTGCCAGAGCAGTTCCGGGGAGAAATATGTTTTGAACATGTGACGTATTCCTATGCACCGGATAATGAGCAGGTGGAGCCTGTATTGAAGGACATTTCCTTCTGCGCACAGCCGGGTAAAACGACGGCGATTATCGGATCTACCAGATGTGGTAAGACTACCTTGCTTGATATGATTCCACGTCTTGCAGATGTGACAGAGGGGACGGTCTTCGTAGATGGCATGGATGTCCGGAAGCTGTTAAGGCATGAGCTTGATCAGGCAATCGGCATGGTTCCGCAGAAGGCTTTCCTGTTTTCGGGGACGCTGGAGGACAATCTGCGGGATGGAAAACCGGATGCAACACAGGAAGAACTCTGGGAGGCTATTTCGATTGCGCAGGCAAAGGAATTCGTGGAGAAAAACGAACGTGGTCTTAAGATGAAGATTTCCGAAGGGGGAACAAACTTTTCGGGCGGGCAGCGGCAGCGGCTTGCAATCGCAAGAGCAATTGTCCGCAGACCCTCCATCTATTTGTTTGATGATTCGTTCTCTGCACTGGATTACCGGACAGACCAGGAGCTGCGAAGAGCACTGAAGCCGGTTACACAGAATGCGGCTGTGATTATTGCACAGAGAATCAGTACCATTAAGGATGCTGACCAGATCCTTGTGATGAATCAGGGACGTATTGAAGCGGTTGGAACACATGAAGAACTCATGCAAAGCAGCCGGACTTATCAGGAAATTGTGGCTTCCCAGCCCACAGATAAGGAGGTGGCATCATGAGTACAAAGCAGAAAAAGACCATACAAAAGGGGTCTTTCAAGCGGCTGTTAAAGCTCTTCTTCTTTAAAAATAAGATGCTGACCGCTCTTATGCTGTTCAGTATTATTATTTCAGCGGTTGCTACAGCGCTGGGACCGCAGTATCTGGGGTATGCAACGGATTCCATTGTACAGGATATGTCAAACCCGGTAAGCAGTAACATTCACTGGGACCGGTTTTTCTTCTGGGCAGGGATATCGAGTGTGATTTTTCTGATCCAGTTCGTATCGAAATGGCTGTCCGCATGGTTTTCCACACGGATCATCTCTGATACGGCGAAAGAATTGCGCAGTCAGGTAGAGACAAAGCTATGGTCGCTGCCATTAAATTATTTTGATACAAACAGTCACGGAGATATCATGAGCCGGACCACAAATGATATTGATAATGTGGTCACGACTCTGAATTCTTCCGGTGCAGATACGATTTACAGTATTTTCCAGCTGGTCGGGATGATTGTCATGATGACTGCAATTAACTGGAGGCTGGCATTGATCACTGTGATCATTATTCCGGTCTCGGGCTGGATTGTGACCCTGATTTCCAGGTTTGTGCGTAAGGAATATCAGAAGCAGTGGTATTATACCGGAATGATTAACAGTAATGTGGAAGAGAGTGTGAACGGACACAATATTGTGAAGCTTTATGGTCAGGAAGAGAAGTTCGTGGAAGCTTTCAGGAAGCAGAATCGTCTGCTGTATGAATCTTCCTTCAAAGCTATGGCCGTATCGAACCTGATTCAACCATTGTCCCGGTTCTTTACGAATCTGAATTATGTGATTGTGGCATTGGGAGGTGCTTTACGGGTAATATCCGGACAGATGACGGTCGGAGATGTGCAGGCATTTATTCAGTATACCAGACAGTTTCAGACACCCTTTTCCAAGCTGTCCCAGGCGTATTCTTCACTGCAGTCCGGAATAGCGTCTCTTGACCGGATCTATGAGCTGTTAGATAGTGAAGATCAGGCTGAAGAAAAACCGGAAGCCAGAGAGAGCTACCGGTTGCAGGGAAAGATCGATTTCCGGGATGTGAGCTTTTCTTATGTACCTGAGAGGAAGCTGATTGAACATATGAACCTTGTTGTAGAACCGGGCCAGATGGTCGCTATTGTTGGAGGAACTGGTGCCGGCAAGACAACACTTGTAAATCTGATTGAACGATTTTATGAAGTAAACATTGGAGAAATTATTTTTGATGACAAAGTAGAAATTCACGACCTTACAAGAGCATGCCTGCGGGAGAACATTGCAATGGTTCTGCAGGACACCTGGGTGTATAAAGGAACGATCGGAGACAATCTGAAATATGGTTTGAAACGGGAAATCACGGAAGAAGAATTCCGGAATGCATGCCGGGAGACCTTCGTGGATCAGTTTGTAAGTACACTGCCTGATGGTTATCAGACTGTAATTTCCAATGAAATGTCAAGCCTTTCTGCCGGAGAAAAGCAGTTGTTGACGATCTGCAGGGCATTTCTTGTGAAACCGAATATTCTCATTTTGGATGAGGCAACAAGTTCTGTAGATACCAGAACCGAAGCCATGATTGATCAGGCACTTGATAAGCTGCGGGAGGGACGGACAAGCTTTGTCATTGCCCACCGTCTGTCCACAATTCGCAATGCAGACGTAATCCTGGTTATGGAGAACGGGCATATCGTGGAGCAGGGCAGCCACAAAGAGCTATTAGCACAAAACGGAGCCTATGCCAGATTATATCAGGCACAGTTTGAATCATAGAAAATAGGCGGAGGAAGAGATTATGCGTATTGTATTTTATAGTGCGTCAACATCAGCACATTCCAATTCATCAACAAAAACAACCTACCAGCCGTTCCGGGCAGATACCTGGGATGAAATGGACCGGCTTTATCCGGACTGCGAATTTGTTGTAGCAGGACCCCTGAATGGTTCTTACATTTTTGACGTGGCAGATGGGGAAATCTGCAAAAAACCTGAGAAGGTGAAATACGTGCTTTTGGAGAGTGGAATGAGTGCGGAGGATACGGCAGAGCTGATTGCACAGCAGAGCCCGGATATTGCTGTAGCAATTGCATCGGGAGCCGTTCCCTTTGACTGGGTACCGATCAAGACCGCTCTCATTGCTGAGGAATTACAGAAAAGAGGAATTGCAACCATTGCCAATAATACGCTGGTGTCAGTGGCAGCATTTGATAAGTGGCGTAGTAATATCATGTTCCGCAGCTTTGTCAAAGCGGCAAAGGGAATCTATATTCACCATGAGCTGTTTCTTGCGGAGAAGAAGAATCCGGGTGTCAGTGTAAATGTATATAAGGAATATGTTTTTTATCGGATTAAGGAAATAAACTTTCCGGTCATTGTGAAGGATACATTAGGTGCAGGGTCAATCGGAGTGGAAATCATGAACTCCTATGAGGAAGTAGAGAGCTTTCTTAATTCCGATCGGAACAATTCAGATATAATGGTGGAAGAACTGATTCAGGGAGAACAGTTCGGAACGGAAATTCATGGTGTAGAGGGACGTTACAGTGTCCTTCCGCCGATCGCCTTTTCTGTAACAAAAGAGGGCATTACAGATCCGTTAAGCTCTGTAAAATTTGGTCCGGTGACGGATCCTTCCTATCATTTTGAAAAGGTACAGGAAGAACTGCTTAATATGGCACAGAGTTTGAAATTTGAAGGAACGGTGCAGGTCGATCTGGTTTACCGGGCAGGAGAATGGTATATTATCGAAATTAATCCAAGATGGTCCGGAATGACAACAACAACGGCTGCCATGGAGGGAAGAAATCCACTATCTATTTTTGTGGACAGTATACTCGGAACTGACAAAAATTACAGTATGAAACGGAACCTGAAATATGCATTGAACTTTAAGATGAAAGCAAGGTCGCAGGAGGATCTGATCCGATTATATGGGAATCCGCATGTGGATTATATTATGCAGCTGGAAACCTCAGTGGCAGGTATGGAGAAGATCAACTATTGCGAGGTTGTTATCAGCACCGATCAGGAAAAAGAAGATATTATGAATATCCTGAATGAACTGGAAGAGGAATTCCCGGGGCTTGTTTCCGATGATGTGAAAGCAAATGCCGGAGAGCTTGTTGCAAAATATCAATGAGAATTCGGCGGGCGATAAAACCGCCGTTTTCTGCTGTTTGCATTTATAGCTGATTGACTGATAAAAGATAATTGCGAGAGATGAAATGATTTTTGAGCTGTTTGGAGAAATTAAAACCATTTTGCAGCGTATTGCTGTAATTGTTCCTGGACATCCCGGTAGCTGTATTTGCTGACCGGGATTATTTCATGATTATTCAATGTGATTTCAAAGCGTCTGATTGAACGGACAGCATACAGAGAAACAATGTAGCATCTGTGACATTGCACGAAGATATCTTTCGGCAGAATTTCACGGACTGCAGAAAGGGACTTATATATCTTTGTGACAGTACCGTCCTGAAGGTGAATCTGCAGTTCTTTATTGATTATTTCAATATAGGTAATATCCCTGATATGAAAGGATACAGTTCTGGACGGAGTGTCGATTATAATGGATTTCGGGATCAGATGTCGGATTGCACGGGTTAGTGCTTCTGCAAGTTTTTGACGGCTGACCGGCTTGAGGATATAACCTACAGGCTCGGCTGAATATGCATCGAATACAAATTCCTTACTGCTGGAAATGAAGATAACGGGAATTTGGTTTTCAGTGTCACGGAGACATTCTGCAAAGCTGATTCCATTGTTTTCACCCAGCATAATATCAAGAATCAGAATGTCACAGCTTTTGGGAGTATTCTGCAATGTATTTTTTAATTCTGAAATAGAAGTATATTTTCGAATCTCGCAGGATTCTCCCATGGATGCTAAAATATCGATGATCATTTCTGATATCTGTGTTAAAAAAATCGGTTCATCATCACAGATGACAATATGGTACATAGTGAAAGCCTCCTATTAATCGTTATTTTCGTCAAGACAAAGCGTTGTTGTTACAGCAAAAAAGCCACCACGTACCTGTACGCTCAGTATACCATTGTATTTTTCGGCGATTCCATTGATGATCTTAAGACCGTAACCGTGTTTGTCACTGTTCTTTTTACTGGATTTATATTTTCCATTCGTGATTCTCAGGTTATCCTCATTGCAGGAGTTTTCACATTTAATAAACAGAAAATTTCCCTTTGAATGGAGATTCAGCCGGATGATCCGTTGTTCTTCAGAAACCTTCTGACACCCTTCTACTGCATTTTCCAATATATTTGTCAACATCCGGCACAAATCAATGTCTTCCATGTTGAGTTTTCTGCCAATGATAATACTGTACTCCACTATGGTTTTATAACGGCTGGCACGTTCTGCAAATTCCGAAAGGATGGAATTGACCAGAGCATTGGCTGTGTAGGTGACAAAAGGAAGCTGTTCGGCTTCTTCAGTAAATTTCTGTGTATACTGTCTGGCACCTGCATAGTCTTCCTGTTTAAGATAGGAGGACAGGGCATTCATATGATGCCGGATCTCATGATGTATTTCCAGAATATGTTCGTTGTTTTCTGCCTGATTCCGGTAGTTTTCCAGTATGCGCTCGGAAATCCGCTGTTCTTCCTGTTTGCTGCGGATGTATCCCATGACACTGAAGAATACGGCATACACCATGAAAGCAAATACTGCAAACAGTACAAACATAACATGGACAACTATATTATTGGAAAGATTTATTATGCTTGAGAACTGTGCAATGCTGGCAATCAGAATAAACAAAGCAGGGAGGGAGCAGAGAATCTTCCAGATCCGTGATTCCAGATCTGCATTGATCATAGTACGGATTCGCTCCATCAGCATGAGAAATGGTTTCGCAAGAACCAGATTTATGATAAGTGTGAGAGCCAGTGCAAAGGGCGGATACATAAAATAATCGGATGGAAACCGGAAAGTACGGTGCAAAAAGGTAACGGTGCTTGTAACAAAGAATCCGTAGCTCATTACAACAAAAAATACAAACAGTTTTTCTGCTATTTTTGCCTGGATGATAAAACAATACAACACTCCGAACAGTAGCAGGGCAATATAAAAAATAACATTCCAGATCAGCTCTTTGTAATCACCACCGATGTTGAACTGTGCGATAAGAGAAAACGGAATGACCATTACAATAAAAATGGACAGTGCCATGAGCATTGTCTTTTTTGTGCTTAGGCGGAAACGATCCCGGAATGGATACAAACAGAAAAATGCATAAGGAAAAATCTGAAGAGAAAATCCGCAGAAATAACGCAATGCTATCATAAAACCCTCCTGTCATAAAGATAGATAATGGCCAGGTTACTTATTAAAAATAAGTATACCATTGGCAGAGGGCAAAATCAAATCATATGAAGGTCTTTTCACACCATATTTTGACTATTCACGCAAAAATATAGACAGAGAAGTCAAATTCAAATAACATAAATAATATAGATTCAGAAAACTGTCAAAATGAGGAGAGCTTTTGATACGGTATATATGCCCGAAAGTTCGCTTTTACTGGCATCGTAAAGGAAAAAATATAAGAAAAGGAGACTAAAAAATGAAGAAAAGAATGATTATTGTGACGGCACTGATTATGGGAACTCTGGGAGCAGGATGTGTGAGTGTTCAGGCATCGGATACGTTACCTGAACTGACAAAAGACAATGCACTGGAACAGATGATGAAAGCAGGAGAAACAGACAGTCTTGTAAGCAATCATAAAAGCTATGAAGCTACCTGTGAATATATACTGCAGAATACAAAGGTATATGACTATGAAGATTCTGAAGTGATGTATGTAGATATGTATGGTACTACCCAGATGCTCTATAAAGATGGCGAATTAAAATACGGAAAAGAAGGAGATGAGTATCTCTCCTGTCTGTATATTGATGAAGCAGATGGAAATGCAGATGATCTTATAAGCTTTTACACAGATGAAACCATAGAGGAAGAAGTGACGGATATGAAGGAAGATGGTGATACGATCATTATACAGACAAAGGTACCTGAAGAACTTACTCAGAGCGCATTGAATTCTCAGGGAGATGGAGAATCCTACACAGAGGGAGACTGGATTTCTATGGAATATGTGGTTGCTTCGGATGATTACAGACCATTGAAACATACTCAGATTCTGAATCATAAGGACGGCACTTCAGAAGAAGCTTCGAAGATGGAATTCTCCTACGGCGTGGACAGACCTGAGGATGTAGCAGATCTCTGCGAAAAGTACGAGGAAGCAGAAAAAGCAGAAGGTGATGTACGTAATGTAACAGTTACTGCAGCTCCTGGCACAGAGCTGGAAAAGGATTATGCAATCACTGTTCCTGCAGATAATCACGTATGGATCATGCTTCATGATGATAGTTCTTATTACGTTTTGTATACAGATAAGGAATGTAAAGAATTGCATGAGCCAGAGGAAAATGTGAAAGGAGACACACATCTTTATGCAGAGATTAAGTCTTATGAGGATTATGAAGAGGCAGAGGATGAAGTATGAGGAGTTTGAGAGTATTTATCCGGTAACAATATATCACAAAACAATACCATGGATTTACAATTCGTGTCATTTTCTGTCGTTTCGTGACAGAATTATTGAAAAAATTTCTGACTTTTTTATAATGAGGATAACAAATGGGAGTACATCAAATGGAAGAGGAGGGATGTCGTGTATTGTATTGCCATATTAACTGATCAGGAACAGGAAGGACAGAACTGTGCGGAATATATCAGGAATTACTGTACAGAAAAGAAAGTTTTTCCATTGATTGAAATCTATCAGAATCAGGAACAGTTTTTTGGGCGGATACGAAAAACAGTACCGGCAGTGGTGTTTCTTGCATTGCCAGGTGTGTCTGGGCTGAATGCGGCAGAACATCTCCGTTCCCTGTATCCGAAATGTGGGATTATCTGGTGCAGTGATCTTGATTTTTCGCTTCATGCGTTCAGGATGCGGATAGAATATTTTTTTATGAAACCTGTGGAAGAGCAGAAAATAAAAGAAGGACTCTCCATCTGGTTTGAACGCAGAAATGTAATATGACAAAAACACTCAGGAGGAAAACAATTATGAAGAAAAGAGCTTTAATTCTTGCAATGATCGCTTTTATAGCAGCTACAACATCTGAACCGTCAATAAATATGGTACGTGCAGAGGAAACACAGGTAGAAGAAACACAGACAGAGGAAAATGCAGGTCAGACATCAGAACTGCCTATAAAGACACTTACACCGAAGGTTATCGACGAGAATCCTTATATGGCAGCAAGTGATTCCAATATTCATCATGACTGCTATAATACAGATTCAACAGATGAGGTATTGCCTGTTGATATTTATTCTGAGATCAATGTTTCTTATGAAAAAGTTAATCCCAATGCTTCCCCGGCAGTCTTTTTTGATTCTTACGGACATGCAGTAGTTCCGTTGCTTGGTGGACTGGCAATCCGTGATATTAATGCAGAGGAAACACAGACACTGGGATATTTTTCTCCAAAACAGCATGATAATGGAGATTATCTGATCCAGAGTTCCTATTCCTTTGTAGATGAGAGTAACCGTCTGGTGTGTCCGACGAACGATAATCGGGTACTTATGCTTAAGGCTACAGATGAGGAGGGAAATGTACTTCCGGAATTTGAGAAAGTGCTGGATATTGATATTAAAGCGGCAGCAGAGGCTGCACTTGGAAAAACACTGGATCAGAATCTGTTATCTGTAGTTTTTGATTATGAGGGAAATCTCTGGTTTGCAACAGGAGGCTTCCGCATTTATCCAGACAGAAAACAGCAGGGAACCTTTGGCTATGTTTCACGTGCAGCTATCGATAAGATCTTGAATGGAGAAGATGTGGATCTGTCAGATGCAGTGTTTGTATATGAACTGGAACCGGGAGAGGGTGCAGAGAATGGTATTGCGGCATCTAAGGAGGGTGCGGTCATTCTGACAAATCTGAAGTGTTATCTGCTCCAGGCGGATAATGGTGTGAAAAAAGTCTGGGAAACTTCCTATAAAAGTGTGGGTGCCAAGGAAAGCAAAGAAGGCGATGAGACGACAGGTGGCGGTCTTGCATGGGGAGGTGGATGTTCCCCGTCTCTGACCAAAGATCTGGTTATGTTTACAGATAATCAGGATCCGGTAAATCTTATTGCGGTGGATATGAAAACAGGAGAACAGGTTGCGAGTATGCCTGTTATAGATGAGCTTCCGGAAGGTACACAGGTGTCTGTGGAAAATTCTGCAATTGTATATGATGATGGAGAGGGAACAGTAAGCACGATCGTATGTAACTGGTTTGGTGCAGGAAGTGCGAAGCTTGGAGAAGCAGATAATGATTCCTCAATACAAAGCTATGAGAATATTTATGATGTGGGCTGGCTGAGACAGGGCAATAAAATGATCGCGCCGGGTATAGAACGTGTGGATACAGTTAAGACGGAGGACGGATATGAGATGAAGAGTATCTGGTGCAGAAGTGATCTGTCTGACACTTCCATGATGAAGCTGTCCACTGCAACAGGATATATTTACGGATATGTTCAGGATATGGAAACTGGTATGTGGCAGTATATCATGCTTGATTTTGAGACAGGCGAGACTGCATTTACCATGGATATTTCTGATAAACCGGGATACAACAACATGGCTATCGGTATGTATGCGGGAAACAGCGGAAATGCGCTCTATTGTCCGACCGGCTATCTGGAACTTCTGAGACTGCAGGACAGGTTTGTATATCTGCCGGAAATGCCTTACCGCAAGGTGGATCTGGATCAGGCAATGCGCAATGTGTTAAGTCAGGAGAAATTTGCGGCAGACGGCGGCCAGGGAGATGTGGAAGGATGGCTGAATACGATCACAATTGAGAACGTACATCCGAATACGACCGTTGCAATACGTATGAAAGGAATCTCCGGGGAAACAGGTTCTCTGAAGCTGTATGCATATGGTACAGATGGTACCTTGAAAGAAGTTCCGGCAGAGAAATGGCATATTCAGACAGAAGATGGTGAAACACCGGATACATTATCCGAAGACGTACTGTATGAGGTACATATGACTGTGGAAGATAGTGGAGATTTTGATCTCAGTGAAACGGAAAAAGAAATTAAGATATCCGCTGTTCTGGGAATCTGAAGGAAAACTGGTAAACAACCACCGGTTAAAACGGTGGTTGTCTACAGTCTGGACGGCGGTCGATAAGA